>Ga0208191_1000010_pt1 | contig 203200 bp, 204 predicted proteins | sample June2015DPH_13_5_FD_184709 | JGI IMG/M metagenome (GOLD analysis project Ga0208191, IMG submission 184709) | Peatland microbial communities from SPRUCE experiment site at the Marcell Experimental Forest, Minnesota, USA - June2015DPH_13_40... | ecosystem: Environmental > Terrestrial > Soil >... | reverse complement strand
CCAACGCCAACGCCCACCCCAACGCCCACGCCCACCCCCACGTACGTCGGCGCCGTGACGGTTTCCGCGCTGCCGGGTTGCGACTACTGTGCAAACGCAGTTGCACTCTTACAGGCACACGGATATACTGTCACTGAGCTCGAACCTGGCGACCCTGGTTGGGTAAGCAACGCCGCAAGCTACCCAGTAATTCAATATGGTGCAGGCGTTACACCGTTACCTGGTGCTTAGGCAGCCCGTCGGTTCTACGAGCACCGCTCCAGTGATTGCTGAAATAAGTAGCCTGCTTAGTTAGGATTAAAATCAGCTAGGTATTATTCGCGCTAGGCGGCCCGCCGCCGACGCGCACCCTTTTTTGTTCCACTCTCTTTCTTTGTGCTCTTACCGTCGAACCACTCGCCGCGCCCCCCTTTCTCCAGATAATCCTTAATCGCCGCGTGCAGAGCATCAGCCGCCAGGTTCGAGCAGTGCATCTTCACCGGAGGCAACCCTTCAAGGTTCTCAGCCACGTCGCTTCGCGTTATCTTCAGCGCCTCCTCAATCGTCTTTCCGATCGCCAGATCGGTCACCATACTGCTCGTCGCTATGGCCGCTCCGCAGCCGAACGTCTTGAATTTGACGTCCGTGAGTATCCCGTCTTCCACCTTGATCTGAATCTGCATGAGGTCCCCGCACACCGGGTTCCCGACCACCCCCACACCGCTCGGGTTCTCGATCTCCCCCATGTGGTGCGGGTTCATGAAATGGAGCATCACTTTATCGCTATACATGTAACTCCTCGCCTCCCGTGCGTCTGTCGCGCGTGAATACACTATCGCACGCGCTCAGCCTTTTTTTATTTATCGCTCGTGTGTTCTTGATCAGAACATGTTGGCGACGTTCGTCACCCTCAGATCAGCTACGCCGTGGGGGGTGCTTCACGCAGGCTGCTAAGGTCCTGAATCTTTATCGGATTCGTGCAGTATGGGCATAGGAAATCGCACTCCATCTTGCCATACGGGCAGATCACCTTAGAAAGGACCGCTAACGGGTGTCCCTTGCTCTTGATGTCGAATTCCTTATTCCACCCAAAGGGCGCTCGCTTCACGGTGAAGCCGTCGTTCTTCAGCGAAGCCTCGAGCGACACGAGTATCTCCAATGCTACTTGGGGAGAGCTCAAGGTGCTCGTAAGATGCGCAAAAGGGAAGAGCATGACGCGATTTTCTTTGAGCTTGCCCAGCACGTCAACGATGCTGTTCTTTGCCGCATCAGCAACACCGGTGGCGTTGAGCTCATCGAGCTTTTCTACGCTCGAGAAAACGACAAGACAGTCTTCCATACTATCTTCTTTCGATTCTATGTCCTCGGCTACTTTGGTTCGTTGCGTTGCCTTGTAGCTGATCTTATCAGCGTGGATCAGAAGAAGTCGAATGGTGCATCCCCCCGGTTACGTCGATCGATCGACACCTACAGCAAATCTCGTACATGGTCAATTTGTTCGTACATAGTTCTATTTGCCGCCGCAGTAATCAGCGTGCAGTTGTAGGCATATTTTGTCCTTTTATGAACGTTCAATAGTCCGCGTACCGTACTAAACGTTAGAGGAATTGTCGTCCACAGAGGACAGATGACAGAGAATGGTACGGCACACACGACGACCTTTGAGGTTGAAGCATGAGTGAACAGGTAGACACCCTTTTTGAAGCGCTGTTCGCGCTCACCGATCTGCGCGTGCTGCTCAGGGAGACGGCACCGCTGCATAAGTTTGACGAGGAACAGCGAGCCCAGGCGCGCGAATCGGTTGCTCGCGCAAAGCAAGCGCTGTTGAGGCTGGAAGGAGTTTTCGAGAATGAAGATCAATGATATACCCGTCCGTGAGGTTGAAGAGAACTACGTTAACATTCATCCAATCCAAGCGGCAGGCCGCCTTACAGCAGAGGCGATGAAAGCCCTCATCGCCTACGGCGATGGCTACTCGACGTGCGACCAGTGCCGCAAGCCGTTCCGTCTCGATAAGATTACCAAGCCGCCCATCGCTGAGTTCCACAGCGATCTCGCTAAGTTCCTTAACATGGACGAAGCGCGCGTCACGCCGGGGGCACGTCGTGCCTTCCAGGCCGTCTGCCTCTCACTCGCGGAGAAAGGGGATATCGTTCTAGTCTCCGCCCTCGCCCACTATACTGAGTTCTTGGCGGTTGAAAACGCGCGGGCCGCGGTCAAAGAGGTCCCCCTAAACAAGGATAACGTCGTCACAGGCGACGCTGTCGCGCAGAAGATCGAGGAAGTGACGCGCGAAGAGGGCAAAAAGCCCGCCCTCGTGATGCTCGACCACTTCGACTACTCGTTTGCAAACGAGCACGATATCGCAGGAGCCGCGAAGGCCGCGCACCAGTATGACGTGCCGATCCTCTATAACGGCGCGTACACCGTCGGCATCAAGCCGGTCGATGGTAAGGCGCTCGGCGTCGATTTCGTCGTCGGCAGCGGGCACAAGTCCATGGCATCTCCTGCGCCAAGCGGCGTGCTGGCAACAACGAGCGAATATGCAGATCAAGTCCTCCGCACGACGCAGATGATCGGCGACGTCACAGGACGCAAGTTTGGCATCAAAGAGGTCGAAATGCTCGGCTGCACGCTCATGGGAGCGAACCTCCTCGCCATGATGGCCTCCTTCCCGGCCATCCAGAGACGCATCAATGACTGGCAGGAGTACGTGGCGAAGTCGAACATCGTCATCGACGCGATCCTTGACATTAAGGGCAACAAATGCTTAAGTGAACACCCGCGCAAGCACACCTTGACGAAGGTGGATACCACGGGCAGTTTCGACAAAATCGCCACAACCCACAAGCGACGAGGGTTCTTCTTCAGCGACGAGCTGAAACAGAGGGGTGTGGTTGGCGAGTTTGCGGGAGCGACGCGCACATGGAAGCTCAACACGTACGGCTTAACGTGGGACCAGACATCGTACGTGGCAGATGTCTTTAAGGAGATAGCCGGGAAATATGACTTACTGTAGCTATGACTGAAACCGACAGGTTGTCGAAGATTAGGCCGCGATGTGAGATCATCGTGCAGTACGTCCTTCCCGTGATACGGGCCGAGATGGCCGTGCGGATGAAGGAGGAAGGAATAAGTCAGGCACAGATCGCACGAATACTCGGTGTTACTCCCGCTGCGGTCAATCAGTACGTCAAGAGCAAACGGGGAACGGCAGGACAGGACGCCGAAGTGCTCGAGGTGATCGACGATTACCTGGAGGAATACAAAGACGACCCCGAGGCCCTGTCGGTGCACCTCTGTGACGTGTGTAACACGATCAAATCACTGCTTGACAAACGCGAGAATGAAGCAGCGATTGATGAAGGCTGTTGCTCTTGATGCCGTTTCTAGCAAATCCTCGCAAGCAAAACGGCCTGCGATGGTTAAGAGAAGTGCGAACCAAAGTCCGCATAATATACTTGTCCAGTACTGTACCGCGTCACGCCGCACTCAGCGTGGGTCGAAACACGATCGTCACATGCACCAAGTAGACCTTGGGGTCTCCATAATCCAGTTAGGCCGAAGAAGCAAAAAGAAAGGAAAGCAAAGCGATGGCTCGTGTTAAGAAGCCAATCGGTCTATCAATTACACAAGGAGGTGAAAATATGGAATACGAGAGCGAAATAAACGAGTTAAAGAAGCGCGTGGACGAGCTCGAGAAGTGCTGTGCAGAGTTCAGGGCGTGTCAGGGTCCGATGGGCGAGCGCGTAGCTGCCCTGGAACAGAAAGCTTGAAGGATTGACGAGCGGATTGCTTGGGAAGAACTCAGAAGTGCGCGCGGCGCGTTTTCCACTACCGGCCCACGGTCGAGGGAGCGATACCAAACTCAGCATGTATCTCTCGTGCAATCTGGTTCAGGGGGTTTGCGGGCTATTCGGCTAGCTACTCGGCTAGCCGGTAGAGCTTTGGCGTGCGTCCTTTATGTAAAAGCGTTGAGTCACCATGCCGCCTTCTTTGAGCCTCTTGATTGTGTATCTCACCGTTCTGTGGGGTAGATAAGTCTGCTTTTCGATGTTGTTGATGGTCATTATGCCGTTTCGCTCAAGAGTCCTGAACACCAGTTTGGCACTCGGGGGATACTCTCTCAGTTTTCTGGCACGCTGTTCATTGTTTGTAAGCTCAGCGACAGCGTCGTTCACGACAAACACCAAATAATTAACGGCGTTAACGTTATGTAAAATTTGCTCGGCAGGCGCGCCGTGAAAACTAGGCATCTTCAAAAATCAATGGGCGAAAATGTTAGCGCACTTTTCATTCTTGACGAAGCAGACAGTGCCGAACCTCAAGTTCCGATCTCAAGCATCTTGTCGAGTGCCTTTTTTGCGCCCGTACGGACATCCTTGGTCACAGTGACAAGGAATTCCTTCTGCTCGAGCGCGCGGACAGCGTCTTCAAGGTGTGTGCGTTTCATGTTCGGACACACTGTTTCGGCGAGCGTGGAAAACTCCTTCGTTGGTTCCTGCTTCCTGAGTCGATGGAGCATGCCTACTTCGGTTCCAATGGCGATGTGGCGTGCGTTGGTTTTTGCGGCGTGACGCAGCATGCCGCCGGTCCCGTACACAAAATCAGCTGCTGCTATGACCTCTGGCCGGCACTCTGGATGCACGACGATCTCGCAGTCGGGTACCTCCTCGCGCTTGATTAGCACATCTCCCAAGGTGATCACTTGGTGGGTTGGACAGAAGCCATCCCAAGAGATAATCTCCTTGCCGGTTTTCGTGGCGAGGTAGTCTCCGAGATTTCGGTCGGGAATAAACACGATTCGATCTGCATCAAGCGCATTGATAATCTTCACGGCGTTTGCAGACGTACAGCACACGTCGCTTTCTGCCTTGACGGCGGCCGAAGTGTTCACATAGCACACGACGGGCGTACCCGGATAGCGCTTTTTGAGTTGTCGCACGTCGTTTCGAGTGATCATGTGCGACATCGGGCACGTCGCCTCCTTCACGGGAAGCAGCACCTCCTTGTCGGGCGAGAGGATAGCAGCGTTTTCCGCCATGAAGTCGACCCCACAGAACACGATGACTGCACACTTCATCTCAGACGCGATCTTTGAGAGCTCGAATGAGTCGCCTACGTAATCGGCGGCGTCTTGAACCTCGTCGCGTTGGTAGTTGTGCGCCAAAATGACGGCGTCGTTTTCCTCTTTCAGGCGTTTTAGGTGGCTATTCATGGCTAGCGACTGGAGGCCGTGACTTCTCATCGCCCTGGATATGCGTGCATATCGCACATATCCGCTCGTTCAAGTTGAGTTCTTTTCCCGCGGCAACGTCTTCAGCCAGCGATTGAATGAGCGTCCTTACATCATCGCTGACCGCAACAGCTGTCCCCCTTTTGCTCGTTACATATTGACTGACTGCCGGCTGCGTGACGCCGAGACGCGCCGAAATCATCATTTGCGACAGACCTAGTTTTGCTAGCTCCTTTGAAACCTCGCAACGGATGGTAGGGAGGATACTCCAGACCGCTGTTTCACAGGGCGATCGTTGCGTTTTCATGAGTCGCTCATAGGACATCAGCTTCACATAAAACGGCTTGCCGTATACTGTTTTTGCCTGCTCCGAAACCTTAATGCTCAAGTGCCCAATATAACAGCTCGTATATATGTTATAACAATTGTTATATCTCTATATTATAACAATCGTTATATAAAATAATTGCCGTTTAAAGAGGTGTATCATGCAAAGACCTGGAACGATAGCAGTTCACGGAGGGCAATCGGTTGATCCTACAACAAAAGCGAGGGCCGTTCCGATCTATCAAACAACTTCGTACGTATTCGACAGCACAGAACACGCTGCAAAACTTTTTGGGCTCCAAGAGATGGGAAATATCTACACGCGCATAATGAACCCTACGAATGATGTGCTCGAACAGCGAGTTGCCCTGCTGGAAGGCGGCAAAGCAGGGTTGGCGGTTGCTAGCGGCCAAGCCGCGAACGCGTTTTCAATCCTCAACATCGCTAGGCCTGGAGATGAGATCATATCATCATCGCAACTGTACGGCGGTACCTACACCCTGTTCTCATCGACGTTGGCAAGAATGGGCATCAAGGTCCACTTAATAGACTCGACTGATCCGAACAACTACAACGAGTACGTCAATGATAAGACGAAGGCCTTTTTTGGAGAAACGCTCGGCAATCCGACCTTGGACGTTCTCGATATCGAAAGCATTGCTCACATAGCGCACGACAGCGGTGTTCCCTTCATCGTCGATGGCACTGCAACTACGCCCATCCTGTGCCGACCAATCGACTTCGGCGCGGATATCGTCGTCAATAGTCTCACTAAGTTTATGGGTGGGCATGGCACTTCTATCGGGGGGCTCATCGTTGATGCGGGAAACTTTGACTGGACGAACGGAAAATTCCCCGATTTTACCACACCTGACCCAACCTACAACGGGCTTGTGTACGCTGAAGCGTTCGGAGAACTCGCTTACATACTGAAGGCGCGAGTGCATCTACTACGCGACATCGGTCCAGCTTTGAGCCCCTTTAATGCCTTCCTGACCCTTCAGGGACTTGAATCACTCCACGTGAGGATGGAACGCCACTCCGCGAATGCGCTTGCTGTGGCGCGATTCTTGAAGGAGCACGAACGCGTTTCGTGGGTGAGTTACCCTGGACTAGACAACGATCGTTCTCATCGACTAGCGCAGAAGTACTTGCCAAACGGTGCGAGCGCGCTCGTCGGATTCGGCGTCAAGGGTGGGTACGATGCTGCCGTGAAGTTCATAGAGAGCCTCAAGCTCTTCAGTCACCTCGCCAATATCGGCGATGCGAAATCGTTGGTGGTGCACCCTGCGAGCACCACGCATCAACAAATGAACCCCGAAGAACGCGTTGCGGCAGGACTCGGCGACGACTTCATCAGGCTTTCTGTGGGGATCGAAGACGTCGCTGACATCACTGAGGATATAGATCAAGCACTCGCATGTACGTCGTAGACGCCGTTCCGCGGACCCAATATTACGCGATTGATGCACTTAAGTTAGACTGCGGAAGGACGCTTTCGCCGGTGACGGTCGCGTACGAAACATACGGCCAGCTGAACGCTGCCAAAGATAACGCAATATTGCTCCTGCACGCCTTATCTGGCAGCGCTCACGCCGGTTTTGTAAACGACAAGGGCGAGCAAGGCTGGTGGTACGACTTTATTGGGCCAGGAAAAGCACTTGACACAGAGCGGTATTTTATCGTCTGCTCGAATGTCCTCGGAGGGTGCAGCGGGTCTACGGGACCAGACAGTATCGATCCCGCGACAGGGCGCCCATATGGGCTTGGCTTTCCGGTCATCACGGTCGGCGACATGGTCCGCGCGCAGAAGTGCCTGATCGATGGCTTGGGAATTGAAACCCTCCTGGCTGTTGTCGGTGGATCCATCGGGGGGATGCAGGCGCTGCAGTGGGCCGTTGATTATCCTGATATCGTGCGATCCGCCGTGATACTCGCCGCGGCCAATCGACTCTCTGCACAAGGAATAGCGTTCAACGAGGTAGGCCGGCAAGCGATCATGGCAGACCCGTGCTGGCAGAACGGCGACTATTATGACGGCACGCCGCCGCGCACGGGCCTTGCGCTCGCCCGGATGATAGGACACATCACGTACCTCAGTGAGCAGTCGATGCACGAAAAGTTTGGGCGGGCGCTCAAAGGGGCGGATGGGTATCGCTACAAGTTTTCAGAAGATTTCGAGGTTGAGAGTTACCTGCACTACAAGGGGAACCGATTCGTTGAGCGTTTCGATGCCAACTCGTATCTTTACATAACGAAAGCGATGGACTATTTTGATCTGCGTGATCTCACTTTAATCAAATCGAAAATGTTGGTAATATCATTCTCGTCAGACTGGCTATTCCCCCCGGCGCGGCTGAAAGCGCTTGTGAGAACGTTGCGCAGGAAACGCAAAGACGTCACGTACTGCGACGTTCAGTCATCGCGAGGCCACGATGCATTCCTGCTCGAGGTCGGGCCGCTAACAGAACTTCTGTCAGGCTTTCTCGATAACGTGTACGGGCGGTAGCGGTGCAACGATTTGACCAGGATATCATTGTTAATCTGATTCCCCGTGGCGCACGCGTACTTGATCTCGGCTGCGGAAACGGGGACTTGCTGACGAAGCTAAAACGAAGCGGTGTCTCCGATATCCGCGGCGTTGAAATCGACGATCGATGCATAGCCGCTTGTGTGCGCAAAGGGCTCACGGTCTTTCAAGGCGATATCGACGAAGGGCTTGGCGACTATGATGATGCATCTTTCGATTACATCGTGTTAAATCAGACGCTACAAGTCGTCCATAAGCCGACCCTTGTTATTCAGGAAATGCTCCGCGTAGGAAATAGGGCGATTGTGAGCTTTCCAAATTTTGGTTACTTCAGAATTCGATGGTACATCCTCACCAAAGGACAAATGCCGAAAGTCGATTTCTTGCCCCGCGACTGGTACGACACGCCTAATATCCACCTTTCCACTATCAGCGATTTCCAGGCGTTTTGCCGAACGCGAAACATCCCCATAGAACGGCTCATCGGTTTGAAAAGCTGCGCGACTGGCAAGACGGTGGGACATTTTCAGAACTTGTTGTCTCAAGTCGGCATATTTGTGATTATGTCCGAACGTGAGGTTCCGAACTGAAACTCGTATTTAGGTTGGGCCTTTTTTCTCCTAACGGGCGGTTCCTGTAGCGTCATTTTTTTGCCGTAGGCCGCGGATTGCCCTAATTTGCCTACATAACCGTCCTGCGTATTTCTATTAATTGCTCAGCACGCAGAAGTTTCGCGACAGCGCACTTTAATCCACACCTCCTAGGCATCTAGTCATCGAGTGTGGGAAGCAAAGTAATGGCGACAAGACGCTGTCAGACCAAAAGCCTGGCGCAAAAAAAGGGTCTTTAGAACGCTAAACGAGCCTCTCTGGATGTGAATACACCGCAAACTGACGCCCAGTAGCAAAACATATGAGCGTGACCCCAGCTTGAACTGCTGCCTCGACACCAGTGCTAATAGGTGCTGCTTTCGATAGAATCAATGGTATGCCTGCCCGAGCCGCTTTCAATACCATTCCTGCAGGTTGCCTGCCGGATGACAGGAGGAACGTGTTGGAGAAGTCGTTGCCCGCGTATATGCCAATGACCTTATCGATAGCACTGTGTCTTCCAACGTCGACCGCTTGCGCCAGCAGCTTGCCCGTTGCATCAAATAGCGCGGCTACGTGGACGCCGTGCGTCTGTCTGCGGGCTTGAGTGTCGAGGTGCGTCAAGCTCTTTTTGAGGACCACCTTTTCAAACGTTGCTGCAGAATCAACGCGCACGTCTTCGTTTGTCCACCATTTCATCCCGATGCAGCCTGAAGAGCGCACTTCCTGCCAGAGCTCGACCTGATCAAAGGACGATACAACGATAGAGGCCTCGTTCTTATCATCATCAACGTCAATGCTTTGAATCTCTTCAAAACTTGAGACGACTCCCTCAGAGATCAAGTATCCGATGCAAAGTTCTTTGAGCTGTTCTGGCGACGCAATGAGCGTCGCGATCCTGATGTCGTTAACAAACAGTGTGAGGCTGTCCTCAACGGCGACGTCATCATAATCCGGACGCTCGCCGCCATCATAGTCCATCATGACTCTAGGGAACCGTTTGCTGTAACTCATAGCCGCCCTAATTATGTTGATCCGAAACTTAAAGGCAACCGGTGACTGTTGGGTGCCGCTTGGCGTTCTTGATGCGTTTAAAGTGCTCACACAGTCGGCTTTGTTGTCTGGGCAGTTGAAGCGGAACTGAACAGCGGACGCAGAGCGATGAGGGCGTCGGTGTGAACGCCGATCGAAGCGAGCCCCTGCAGCGATAATGATCATCGCCTATGGATGGCCGGAGGGCGTTAGGGTGAAGACCGTGATCTCCGGCGGGCAGTTGATCCTCAGACGGATCATGCTCGTCCCTATTCCGCGGTTCGTGTAGTGCGTCATGTTGCCGACGCGATATCGTCCAAGGGGGTACTTTCGGGAGTACAGACCGCGAATTGGAGGCCCTATTCCCGGTACTATCCACTGCCCTCCGTGCGAGTGCCCTGAAATCTGTAAGCTAAATCGCCCCGTACGCGCGCTTACATCCGCGAAATCGGGCTCGTGGGCCAGCAGGATTGCAGGTCCGACGGGCGGGAGCTTCTTTAGCACCTTATCCAAACGTTGTTTATGCGATGCAACGCTATCAACGCCGGCGACGTGCAACGTCGCTTGTCCCTTGTTCACCGTCATTACGTCGTTGCTCAGGTCGATAACGTTGCTTTCCCACAATACGTCGCGAACGGCCGTCGCCCCGACCAAGTGATCGTGATTGCCGAGCACCGCAACACTGCAGTCTCTTGGCCTCAATTTGTCCAATGAGGCGGCCATCTGCTGAGCCAGTCCGTCAACCTCGTACGAGAAGAGATCGCCGACAATTGCTACTAAGTCAGGATGTTGCTGGTTAATGAGGTCGATCACCTCGCCAAAACGCTGCGCGTTGAGCCACTCATCCAAATGAATGTCCGCGATACTTGCAATCCGGTATCTGCGAAACGCGGGATCGAGGTCGGGAATGCTCACGTCAACGTCACCGATCTCAACAGCGCTCGGCTCAAATCCGCCCCGGTGCATCTTCTTTAACAGGCGAATTATCGCGAGCTGCCTTCTGCGCCGGCGCTGAAAGCTTTTCGAGGACGCGAACCTTTCATTAGTCACTCTTTGACCCGAGCACTTTTCAAATCACGGCTATTTTGTACAAATCCGCGTGTCGTAAGAAATGAAAGTTGATATCCTCAAATGGAGGCACGAGCGGATCGGTGCAACTGAGCGAGTACTCTAAGTAGCGATATATTTAAACATTTGGCGGTGTGAGCGCGGTCGTAGCTGGAATTTCGCGCTACCTTCTAACGGGCCGTGCCTTCATCTGTAGACCCGAATTCCCGCTGTCGGTGCATACGCCGGCTTGGTTAGTGTTTTTATTCACTCGGTCGTGCCAGACGCAAGCCGAGATTTTGATTAAGTGATCGATTGCCTAGGCTCCCAAGCTTAAGGCTCCCAAGCTTCGGTCATTGCCCAGCTACTGTTTCAATCAGGCCTTCAGCATGCGAGCCGTGTGAATCAATCGAAAAGAGCGAGTGCAAGCAAACTTTGTCACGATAAGACGTATTATTACATGTGAACGGCTACACTATAGCGTCGACAATGCCAGCCTGGCGGAATGGCTACGCAGCCGCCTGCAGAGCGGCGTATCCCGGTTCAACTCCGGGGACTGGCTCTCATTTTTTTGTCCCTTCTGACACCCAGTTTGCGTGTATACGTAGGTCAATTCTGATCCTGACACTTCATTTTTCTTTCTTTCGGTCGCATTGAGTGAGTGCCCGCGGGGCTAGCATTTTGTTCTTCTCAGATGATGCACAAGACTAGAGAGTAGTCCCCAGTTGTGCACGCACGGGCAGGGTTTTTGCAAAGGGGCGGCCATTGACTAAGTCGCTCGGTGAACAACCCTGAAGCAGAAAAGGGATGCCGCTCGTCTTGATCTTTGCTCGCTATGAGAAATCGTGCTGCGGCGTCAGCATTTATTGAGAGCGTATTCGTGTAAGTCTCAGCGACAAACGAGGGCTGTTCCTTCTTTCATCGCAGTGCCTGACCCTTATTATCGTCTCATAGCGACATCTCCAATAGGTGCTAGCTTATCAAGCAGAACTTGCTTGTTGGATCGGGGCGATCGCGATGGTGTGCACAGCCTTTTCTTTAGATACACCAGCTGGTGGCAACCGAGTTTGTGATCAAGGGCAACCGCTGGTCCTTAGAACTGGCTACTCAAACAAATCACTCGTGCATAACTGTTTTATCGTATCGAACAGAGCGTCCATCGAAGTATCCGTCTTTAGGGGCACATCTTCATCAAAATGTATGTTTTCCTCAAGCGCCGTAGACCACTGCGAAGCGGTCGAACGCATTCCGACGTTTATTGCGTGGTCGATTATAGAGGGAATCATTCCGACCGTTTTTTTTGTGTGTGTCACTATTGAGCTGTCTCTCGCGATTTTGTTTCGTTCAAATCGTGTCTTCAGATCATTTTGCGTGTTGACGATGAACGCTATCTGCTCCTTAAAACCAGCAGCTTTCCTCGTTGCGATCGCACGCTTTAGATTGTCTAATGCTGATATTGCCCCGTCAATGTCCGCGAGAATGAGATCCAATTCGTTGCCGATGATTGCCGCGTCGCACGCAACGTCATTCCTCATAAGATCGTATTCTGATCTTACCCTTAGCACCTCCAAAATCGCATCCAACTGTCCAACGCCTCCGTATATATCTCTCGGTCTCCAAGTGGAAACGACGGGAAACTGCGTGCCGAGCTCTTCGGCTATCCTGCTCGCTCGGCTGAGGTATTCGGCGCCGCCTTTTCCCCCAACATAAAATGTGATGCCGATGCCACTGAAAGCGATCAGCATAGACTCCGCCCTCAGCGATACGTTTGGCAACATCTGTTCTAGCGCTTGACGCATGCCTCCTTTGAACTCTACGGTTGTATTGCACGCACGGCACGTCGCGACGAGCTTGTGATCAGGTGAGCGTACGACCTTGACGTCAGCTTTACCATTGCAAGGGCAATGATACCAAATAGGGGTGGCGATCTTCGCAACTGGATTTTTCTGCGAATCGGCCATCAATTTTGCGTACTGATCGAAGTGTTCCAATATGAACGCGATTTCGTCCTTGAACACCTGTTGGCATTGTGAAAACCGCGCGAAAGCAGTTTCATATCCACATTCCTGAATGAGGTACGCGAAGAAAAAGGCATTAAAATCAGCCGCATTGGTGCTTCTTTCGTTGGCTCGATCGATCACATCAAACACCTCATGGGTACAGAGATCTACATCCGGGGGCTGTAGTCCCAAATGCTTAGAGTGCTTCATGATTGAATCTCTTGATTCGATCGTCCAGCGTTGAATCTCGCTTTTTATCTTCTCTACTTCGTTATTGTCTGGCTTTGGCACAGCGCGCATGATCTTATTGTTGTACGTTGGTGCGACCGACAAACGCAGGCTGAGCGTACCGTTTCGACTTCTGACACTCGGGAGCTGTGCCTCTCGGAACCACCGTTCTTCAGCAAAGTCTTGATCCGCAAAACAAAAGAGCTCGGCGACCGGACAGTCGATTACGTTTCGCAATTGCTCGGCCACCGCGTGAACGAGCACTGCCTTTCGCACGACGCCACTGTACGGAAAGAGATTTGGCTGGTGGGCCGACATCAGTACAATTCCTTCGTAATCCGCGCGAAGCGGGATCTGAGCATCATTATGAAACGCGGCGACATGTTCGGCGAACGCCTTGCGCTTGTCCAGCATCTTGTCATCCGGGTAGATGGCGTGACCTGCAACAACTCTTGTCAGCTCCTGCAGGTTCGTACACTGATCTCCTTTCATGAGTAACTCAAAGAATGCAACTTGAAACGTGCAAACCCTCAGGGTTTGCTCGGTGGGAGTAGTACGCACAACAATATGATAGTTTCTTTCGCGGCAATAACTGGCGGAACCAGTATGCCGGCGCAAGTGTAAGCTATCGAGCGCGCCACGACGATTGTTCCTAACAAACTTCACTCGTGACCCAAAGAGATTAGTACAGATGGCATAGCCGCCACGAGCTTGAGGCTGGGCTAGCATCAAATGGTTTTGAAAAGAATGGAAGCTGTGAGGCAATCGCGCTCATGCGTCGCACTTTAGCTGTCGAGCTCTTGAACGCGTCTAACTTCCTTGTCTAATTCGAGAGATTGTGCTACTTGTCCGCGTCATTTTTTGAATCCCGTTTTGGTCACGCTAATGCTTTCATGCTGGATGCTCTCAAGGTTTGGTCACTCTCGCAAGGAAAAAGGAAAACAGCGTGTGACGGGCTACGTGCCTTACCAACCACTCTTGCAGGAAATGGCTCATCTCATGCCTCTAAGGCGCACGCGCTACTAATACCTGGGTAACGTTAAATATCGCGGACTCTACCTCATACGAGTGGCCTTGGTTGCTTATCTTCCGGCAACACGGGCAGTTTCATAGTGTTAATGAGTATCGGCGTCGTGACTTCCTTCGCTCGCTCGAGCAACAGGTCCTTTCCTTTTTGAGACAACCCGAAAAGCGGCACGCTCGTTCCAACCTGAGCGAGGGCTTTATCCGCCACCACTCCCCTTATAGCTCGTGATGCACATCCGGTCGTTATATCTACCGTATCGACGAAGTTCTTCGCATCATCATCTTTGATTGCGGTCACGTGCACGCCGATGATAATCACGTTGGCGCCGGTTTCTTGTTCTATTTCACGGCATTTCCGCGCGTCGCCCAACGTCGCAACAGTAACAGCCACGTTCTTAAAGCCCAGTTCGATCGCGCGTGCGACGCCCATGGGCTGATTAATAATGGCACTCTTCCCGTCGAGCACAATTCCGCCTTTTTCCTCCACCCGGCGCTTCAACTTCGGTATGAGCGTCGTTTCGATAACTCCCGAAATCCGTGCCCCGATACCTTGGGTGAGGATCGGATTAGATGTGATGACCGTGCCGACGCCCTCACATACCGTTATGCTGGAGTCAATCAACCCCCGCCGCAAGCCTGTCATCATCACCTCCGAGGCTCCAAATCCGACGAAGATTTCCATCTCTATGTCACGCTCGCCGGTGCACATCCCAAAATCGCGGATCCGGAACTCGATATTCGCTTTTACGACGGCCGGATCAATTCGTTCGATGCCGCGCGCCTTGGCAAAAATGGGACAGTATTCAATCAGCGATTCTCCAACTTCAACCACGTGACCATCTTCGACCACGATGTACGATTTTCCCATCGCTTCCATCACGTGTCTGTCTTTCATCGTGCTTTTTTCTGAGGCCTTAAGCCTCATAACTCTTACGACTGAGTCAAAATTCGCCGGGGTAGTCTTGAGCGAAGGCGAGAAGGTCTTGCTCCGGCCAGTATTCGCGCAAGTGAGGTGAACGTAGGCACCGCCCCTTGCTGGGCGAAGCGCGGCCGACAAACGAGGAGGCTAGCCTAACGTTTCAAGGGATCGAGGGCAAATTTGGCCTGCTTCCCTCGTTCTATAACGAGTCCGACGCATGGGACGTGAGCTAAGACTATCATGACTACTAAGCAGCTCAGCGACTTGGACCGTATCAAACAAGCTCCCCTTGGTGTTAAAGACAGTATTCGAGCTGATGAGAAGATTAGCGTGGCGTATCCAAGCCCCCTGGGGCCCAGTAAAACGCTCTTGGCTGAATTCGCGCATTTTGCTAGTGACTATTTGCAGGTTGCAGGACCAAACCCTTCCGAAGAGGTAAAAAAGAACGCTCGCTTGTACTCGTGGGATCTCACAAACTACGAGGAACGCTATCGGCAAGAGATAGCGGGCAGACCTGAGGCACAAGCAGAGCTTCACCGCATTTTAGCTAGGGCTCGGCGAGGATTCACTATCCTACTTTATAGCCGCGAGAAGGATTGGCCTTGCCATCGGTTTGTGCTATTGGACATTCTTAGAGCAATGGCTGAACAGCGGGAAGGGCTAGCTGAAGTGCTGCGAATGGCACCATAGACTGCAAGGCTAGACTCGCAACCCTCTTCAGACTCCTCCTCGCCCGCGTGGGTGCAGAACAGTAGGCGCGCGAGCCCGAATAGGAGTTGTGAATGTCCAACACGTGCAGGGTGGATCCCAGACATAGTCAGGCGTCCGGAAATCAAAGCACTATTGAGAAGCGGGTCGTAATCAGAGGGGCGGTTGCTTTTTGTAAAAGGCTATTCGCCAAAAAGGAATAGTAGACACTGGGAGTGAAACTAAATTCACCAAAAAAAGCCAAAACTAGGCGAACTACACATGAACGAACTGGAAGACAAATTGCTTACGTACCTGTACATTATCGTGTTCACCAAACTACTTCGCGAGGCGATAGAGGCTTTGCCGTGCATCTTCTATGTGAAAGATGCGCGCTACAAACCCGCCTTCTTTGAGTCGCTTAACTGCGTATCTCACCGTTCTATACGGCAAGTATGTCTCCTTTTCGATATCGCTCAAAGTCATTGTTCCGTTGTTCTCAAGCGTCTTAAAGACCAATTTCACACTTGGGGGATACTCTCTGAGCCTCTTTGTGAAGGGCTCGTTGTTCGAAATTGCTTCAGCAATCACACCGTTCATGGTATTCACCAAATAAATTAACGGCGTTAATACTATAAAACTATTTCTTGATTTGGGGCTTTGTAAATTAAGTGGTGTCTGTTAAAAAAGTCAGAACTGTGTTAAAAAAGTCCGCTTATTTAGTAATCAACAAAACCTTGCTAATAGGATGATAAAGCTTCTCGTTGAAGTAAAACTCAATCTCATCGTCTGACGACACTTTCTCGGTGTCGAAGAAATCATCAATTGAATCAAAAACTAAATCAAAATCGCGTTTCAATTGCCAACTTAACGAAGGATTTTCTTTGTCAAACAGAATTACAAACAATCTGTTGTCCGAACCAAATCTCTCAGCGCCTTGATTTTCATACATCCATATAGCCAAATCAGAGGGATTCTTTAGAGCGGCGGTAGGGTCATAATCTTTGGGGAGATATGTTGTCTTTAAATCAAAAGGCTGACCATCAAAGAAAAGGTCCACTCCTTTTACGTTCTTTAAAGTTGGAATTACACATTTGTGAGCGCTAATATGCTCTTCAATTAACTGCGTAGTCCAATGGTTGAACCAAGTGCAAACCACGTAGTCTGTTATTTCATCGTGTAGACCTGCTGCTACCCTGCTTACTAAGTTATCATAAGTCACAATCCGCCGAACGTATTGCTGTTGTATTTTTGAATCTAATCGTCCTTGAACAACACCCCAAGAAAAATTATCTACTTTCTTTAACTCTTGGCGTAAGTTTTCGTCAGAGATACGAGCTCTACGGAGCTCTATGAGCTTAGCGTATTCGTCTTTAATAAAATTGTCAACGTATTCTTCGTTTGGGTTTGACTCAATAAGTTCCTTTGTAATTTTAGCTACTGAGCCCCGTCCGCTTAACGACAAACTATGAGCCAAAACTATGAGCTGTTCCCTTGGGATACAGTTCAGCTTACGCCCTAACACCTCCTCTTTACTGAGTAACGGCATATAACCACATCGTGTTACAGCTTTTGAAAGAGAATGACGTATTCGTGCTTAAAGACGTAGAACCCTCCCACGAGCGCACGATATCGCCAGAGTTCCGTCTGATTCCTTTTTCCTCTCGTGCCTTCGAAGTTTTTGACAATAAGACTTTTTAACAAAAAGTTTCGTTGTTCCATGACCTTATTCATACAGTAAAATCCTAAAGGAACCCATTCACCGTTAGAATATTTATCTCCTATAATCAAAGCTAAATAGCGTCCTACTTCCAAGCACGCTGTAGCCTTCTCGACTATTTTACCAAACATCTGTAGGAATTCTTCGACACTTTTTGCGTTAGAGAGGTCGTTTTCATCTTTTGAAAACTTGATGATGTCATGATATGGCGGGTGCATAATGATGAGCTGCACGTTTGTTATGTTGTGTTTTTTTAGCAAAGCCTCGTAATCAATGTGCCCGCTGTCTCCCGCGATAACGTCAGTTGTTACGTTAGATACGTTTTCTTGCTTTTCAATTAGTTCTTCGGCTCCGCGCGCCACTTCAGGGTTTATTTCAATTCCTATACCATTTCGTGCGAGCCGTCTACATTCAATCAATGTAGTGCCGCTGCCGAGAAAAGTATCAAGAACCCAGTCACCCTCCTTGGTGAAACGCGTCATTATTTGATACGGGATTTGCGGAACGAAGTTTCCCCAATAAGATGCCAGATGAGCGCCATGGTTCTCTCGTTTCGGGAAATTCCAGAGGGTATCAGTAAGGATGTCTTCGTATTCTTTCCATCTTGCGAGGTTTATGTCGTTAATCTTAGTTTTTCTGACCTGTGTGCCCTTTATAAGCCTCTCTATGTAATATTTTGACCGGCTGATGGTCTGGGCTTCGATAATCTGCTCTAATTCGGAGATGAGAACATCTCTCTGAAATGGAATCGACTCCTCATCTGGGTCAACGCTAAGAATACCGGCTTCGTCCTCTCGCGATTGAAAAAATATGTCTATTAATGTCTGAATGTTGTCTCGCAGCTGTGCAACATCTTCTAGTTCATCAGCCGCACTGAGGATAGAAATGAACTTCGCTTTGTTAAGCTCCACTATCTCTTTTTGATATATCGGTTTAACTGCATCGAGCAACCGCGTTTGTTCATGGTGTTTCTTCTTACTTATTTTTCGCAATGTTCCTTCCTACTCTTCCTTGTTTTGGCATTCTTTCCAAAATGTTCTGTACCTACCAATCTTCTTCCATTTCACGTCGGTCTTCGTATTTGCCAGCTCCAGCAATATACTCTGCACAGTTTTTTGGTTCATCTCAAGCGCAAGAGCAACCTCATTTGGAGTTTGTGGTTCGATAGTGTTCAATGCGTCATAAACCCGTCGCATCTTCTCAGAAGCCGAACGTCTTTCCATTGTTACTACTACTATAGCTCTGTTTGTATAAGTACTTTTGTATAGTTCTTTCCAATAGTAAAGTTTATTAAGTTGTAGGGTATATTAGTATTAATGAAGAGTACTAATGATTAGTAATAAGGAGATAATAAAAATGCAAGCTGCTCAAGAATTGTTGGAAGCTCGAAAGGAACGGGGGTTGAACATAGCAAAGACCTGCAAAATCACCAAGAACGGCAACGGTTGGGTAGTGCCCTCTCAGTCAAACGGAGCTACATACGACGTAGAATTCTCAGAGTTTGAACATAAGCAGTCTTGCACGTGCGCTGACTATCAATATCGCAAAATCAAGTGCAAGCACATTTTTGCCGTAGAGCTAATCGTTACAGAAGAGATTGATGAAGAAGGCACGTTCACGCAGACGGTCACGAAGAAGGTCAGCTACACGCAGAATTGGAAAGCCTACGACCACGCTCAGATATACCAAAAGGAGCTGTTTATGCAATTGCTTCAAGACGTGTGCAGCCGTGTGCCACAGCCAGAATACACGTTCGGGCGACCGAAGCTGCCATTGTCTGATATGGTGTTTCTATCAGCCCTCAAGGTGTTTAGCACCTTTTCGCTGAGACGGTTCCTAGCAGACGCGGAGATAGCAAAAGAACGCGGTTACATTGAGAAAGTTCCGACCTACGTCTCGGTTGCTCACTATATGGAAAACCCTGACGTAACGCCTGTCATTAAAGAGCTTATAAAGCTGACAAGCCTTCCGCTGACGACTGTAGAGAGCGACTTTACAATAGACAGCTCAGGGTTCGGAACTTCGAGGTTTGTTAAGTGGTTCGACCACAAATACGGCAAGGAAGTAGACACAAGAGCGTGGGTAAAGGCTCATCTGGTCTGCGGCGTCAAGACAAACGTCGTTACTGCCGTTCAACTGACGATGACCAATGAGCACGACAGCAAGTTTCTGCCGGAGCTGGTAATGCAGACGGCTGAGAACTTCACGGTCAAAGAGGTTTCAGGCGATAAGGCGTATTCTTCGAGAGCCAACTTGGAGCTGATTAATGAGCTAGGGGCGGTTCCTTACATCCCATTCAAAAAAGGAACGACCGGCAGGGCAAAGAACGCGCCGACGTGGAAGAAGATGTACCACTACTTCGAATTCAAGAACGAAGAATTCTTAGAGCACTACCACAAGCGGAGCAATGCCGAGACGACGTTTCATATGATAAAGAGCAAGTTCGGGGACGCTGTGCGGAGTAAGACAGAAGTTGCTCAGGTTAATGAGGTCTTGCTGAAAGTGCTGTGTCACAACATATGCGTCGTGATTCAGGAGATGTTTGAGTTGGGGATTAAGCCGGATTTCTTTTCGGCTTAAACCTCCTTTCTTTTTTTGAAGTGATTTGCAACAGAACGTTTTATATAGAAGTAGTTATATAGATACTATATAGATTCTTTTTAGATTCTTAATAGAATCTATATCATTTTCTATGTCACCAAATAGCAGTAAATCAGAACAGAAAACGGCCAAAATGATTAGACTTGATGACATACACTGGCAGCTAGTAAGGGGGCTAATACCCTTCTATGGCACAAGCGAGCCAGAAGTCGTCAGGAACATAGTAGTTATGTGGCTTCACGAAAATATTAGTGGAAAATCAATCGAAAAATTAGAACAACTCGGCGCTACGCATCTAAAGGAACAAACCAAATCAAATGGGATTGATTAAAAGAACAAAACGGCTAATTTTGATAGTTATCGCTGCAGTAGCTTTTGCATACTTAATAGAAAAGCTACCAAACTTTTTGGGCTTATATATCTCATACGGATTAGATTCTAGCGTTTTACAATTTGCAGGAGTATTTTTGGGGTTATTACTGACTGCTTATGCTATATTCTTTGGCGTAGTGCCTGCGATAGAGCCAGAACTTCTCAAAGCCAACGCGTTTAAGACGATAAACAGGGTTTTTCTACTTGGAATAATCTTTAATGTAATTATTATGATAATCAGTTTGTTTATATTCTTCTTAACCGGCAATATTCAAACTTATCTTATATACTTCCAAATTTGGCTAGTTTTTCTCGTCCTATTCTGGAGTCTTTACTTGGTCGAGTTTATATATCGCCTCTTCGAAGAAGTGAGAGCTGAGCGGACTAATTAAGCTGAAGATATTTGTTCAGTTCTTCGTATTTTTCCAGATAAAGCTCTACAACCTGCCCATAAAAATCAGATGACTCACTTATCACTTTTCCATCCATTTCACAATCAAGGGGATAATAAACTAAACCTCTCATCAAGTCATATGCAGCCGTTTCAGTTTCTATGTGCAGACTTTTTAGAACGTCCTCCTCTTTTTTGCGTTGTAAATAATCAATAAGCTTCCAAATCGCCTTTTTGTCAAAAAAGCCTTTGCCTTTTCCCCGACTGAGTGCACAGTTAAACCAGTATCCCTCACCTTTAAGAGTATCAGTCATTCTAGCCACTACTTCGGCTGGTTCTAAATCATAAGCTTGCTCAGTGTATTTCAATTGAGGTTCCGCAATGCTTAGCTGAACCCTTTCAATGGCACCTTTGTCGTTTTTCAGCTTATCAAACACATTTGGGTCTAAGATTGAATTGATTTCTATCATAAGTTTCAACTTAAACTCGTCTTTTACAATTTCTTTGTGCTTGTCAAGAATGACTCTAAGATAACGTGCCAACGGGGCCGAAAAATTACGAACCGCGTAGTAATTATATTCTGCGAATAGCAGATTGTCTTGAATGCCCCACACAAAATGAGATATTTCTTCTAAATTCTGAGAGTCTAAAAGTTTGAATGGCTCTTCTTTTCGCTTTTCTAAGTCCACTATGCGGGGCGCCTCTTTTCTGAGCCTAATAAATCTACCAAATATAAACTCTTGGTTATTTTCGGTATCTGCTTCTTGCTCATTGGTATCACCGTTATCCACAATCAAGAGGAAGCGGACATCGTCTATTGAAACAATATTACTGCCAAGATTGTCAAGCTTAAAACAATCTTTAAATTTATTGACATCCAGCGCTTTATCTAAATCTATTTTTTTCTTTTTTCTTTTCTTTCTCAAAGTTATGCTTACTTCATATGGGTAGACTTTGACTTCCCGTAAAACCATGAAACAGGGATAGGTCGGTTTCTCTTATAAACGTGTTTAAAAAGTCCGCCGCGTGTTAAAAAAGTCCGCCGCGTGTTAAAAAAGTCGGCACATTCCGGCTCAGTTTCCTACTTATTTTACAAAGCCTTGATTTGGGGCTTTGTTTATTAAGTCGCTTCCAAGCTAGACTTTTTAAACAGCGGCTTGACTTTTTATACAGAGGGTAGTTTTTAAACAAAGCCTTGATTTGGAGCTTTGTAGATTAAGTAGGTTTTTCGAGCGACTTCTTCTGCACGCGCCCAAGTTTTTCTACAGAACTCCCTGAGAGAAGCAAAAAAGATCGAATAAGATACTGAAGAGGTAAGAAAGCTAGGCGCTGAAATCTACGAAATCGGGTTCAGGGACAAGCAAAAATTGCTGTCGGGACGGCGGGAGCTTCTTGAGTCCTCACCTTACCGATGTGCGCGTGCCCATGAAGAGCGCAATTTGGTTCTCGGGGGCCGATTTGGCGTCCCCCCAATAGCCCTCGTGTTGCGACATACCAAGGTTGAGGAGAACAACGTTTTCCGACTATGGAAACTTGCGAATTAGAGCTTAATAAGATACTTTAGGGTCTATTGGGTCATAGAGGATGCCTTGATCTTCTTCATACGGCGTCGTGTGGAGGACCGTATTCGAAAGAAGGTCTTCAGGGATCTGGCGCTTTGGATCAGGGAAAGCGTCGCAGTTGTACAATCTTTCAGCCGGGTAGGCGTCACATTTGTCCCCCGTATAGAAATGTTTGCAATTGAAACACTGCGGAAGCATTTGTGTTATTTTCTCACCTCCGTGCTGCGTGCGTACCGTCTCTTTCACGCATATAGGTTTTGATGATGGCAGTTGACCGCCAGCACCGCAGACGAAACGCCGCCGCTTCGATAAGGCCGGAACGCAAGAAAAGCTGAGAAAGAGTTATCGTTCCAGAATGTTATTCTTTTAGCGATGCTCTCATCAAAAACCGATGGCGTAAGCTATTCCGAACATCGAAGGGGTTTTCTAAATCGAGAGCGACGCGCTCAACGAGGAGCGTGTTGAATTCAACTACGTAAAGGAAGTGGAGAAATGCTATTTGTTTTATGGTATAAATTCGATCCTGAACATACTGAACGGGTTCGCGAGCTGTGGAAGCACTTTAAGTTTCCAGAAAGCGTCAAGGTGATAGGCCGTTACGTTCTCATAGGCAGACATATGTCCGTGGCAATCTTCGATGCACCAGATGAAGCATCATTGCTGAAGATTACCGGCCCGTTCAGCAGCTTTGGCGTGGCCCACATCGCGCCGGCTATGCCGCTCGAAGAGGCGAACCAAGTAACGTGGTGAGGAAAGAAGAGCAGACGAGCACAAACCGATTCCTCGATTTATCCGTTTGAAGAACGTAGGCGCCGAGAAGCGTCTCGCATAAGTCAGCCGCTAGAAAAGCTACATCCTACAACCAAGTCGAAAGGACGGGAAGGCGTCTTTGCCAACCTGTGGGGGGTACAGAAACAATAGTTCAGCGACTTATCGTTCGCACTTCAGATTTCCAAATACAAACGCATAGCCCGCAACAAATGAACGCATTTTTCGAGAGACTGTAGACGCCCTCTTCTCACTGTGCTATGGCAACGCACTAAAAATCCACTCCGTTTTATTGGTGCGTGAAAAAAAGAAAAGGCGGGTGTGCGCCCGCCTGCGATGTTGCAAACGCTAGACAGCGCTGGGACCGCGGTCGCCTGTTCTGATGCGGATCACGTCGTCTACCGGGGCGATGAATATTTTCCCATCTCCTATGTTGCCGGTTTTCGCAGTTTCCAAGATCGTGCGGACAATACGCTCCACGTCTTCTGTCTGGACGACCATGTCAATCTGCGATTTGGGTAAGAGATCGAGGCAGTACTCGCTGCCTCGGTAGACCTCCATAATGCCCTTCTGCCTGCCCTGGCCTTTGACGTCCGTAACCGTCATCCCAGGGCCGAGCTCTCGCATCGCGTGCTTTACTGCGTCGAGTTTTTCCCGTCTTATAATGGCCGTGATTCTTTTCATACGCTCACCTCCACGCTGTTTGTTAGACTCCCCGCCCACGCGGACGTGGTGCGGGGACACACTTTCGGCCTGAGACACGGCGAGCAACTTCTTTTTCGAGGTTGCCTGTCCAGCTCAGAGCCCGTAGCCACCATCGTACCCTCCTACCCCCATTTCTGGGACGTCTAGGCCGTCTACTTCGGTTTGCGATCCGACCCTCAGTCCGACAACTTTGTCTATGAACGCGAAGATCGCAAGTGAGATCGCCGCTGTATAAACGAAGCATGTCGCCACTCCGATGCACTGTGCAGTCAACTGACTGGGATTTCCGTAGAGAAGACCGGTTACCGCGCCGGAAACGCCGTTCCAGCCCGCGCCGTACGTGCCATCTGCGAAGAGTCCTAGACTGAGACACCCCCACGCGCCGCACACGCCGTGCACGGCCACCGCTCCGACCGGGTCATCAACTTTTAGCCTTTTGTCAATGAAAAGCGCGGCTTCAACTACGAGAACCCCAGCGACCAATCCGATGAGGACAGCGCTTTGCGAGTTAACGAACGCACAAGGGCCGGTTATTGCGACGAGTCCGGCAAGCATCCCGTTGCACATGAAGCTTACATCAGGTTTGTTGCCGCGCACGCGCCAAACCCAGATTGTTGCCATCACCATGCCAGCGCACGACGCAAGCATTGTGTTGACGGCGATGACGCTGATACGGAGGTCGGTCCCTGCGAGCGTGGAGCCCGGATTGAACCCGAACCATCCGAATGCGAGGATGAGCGTTCCGAGCACGGCCATAGGGATGCTGTGCGGCGGAATGGCGCGGACCTTCCCGTTGACGTACTTACCGATACGAGGGCCGAGCATCCAAGCGCCTACAAAGCCGATAGTACCACCTACCATGTGCACGACCGTGGAACCTGCAAAGTCGACGTATCCGTTGCCTAAGCCAAAGTTCGTGCCGAGCTGCGAAAGCCATCCACCGCCCCAAACCCAGTTGCCAAAGAGCGGGTAAATGATTGTCCCTATGAATAGACCGTAGATGCAGAATGCCAAGAATTTCCACCGTTCGGCCATGGCCCCGGTCGGAATCGTGGCCGCGGTATCCATGAAGACAACTTCGAAGAGGAACAGCGCAAACACGCCAACGTCATAGGCACCGGTCAGCGCAAAACCGTGAGCACCGAGCAGTCCGAACGGATGTCCCAGTAAATTGACCGTCACCTCGCTGCCAAGTCCGGTAAACCCGCCCAAGGTACCAAGCGACTTCAATCCGCCGAACATGATGGCGAATCCGCAGAAATACCACCCGAGCACGCCAAGCCCGTAGATCAATATGTTCATGCCCATCGTGTGAGCCACGTTCTTTGAGCGCGTGAAGCCGGTTTCAACGAGTGCAAACCCTGCCTGCATAAAGAAGACGAGGAAGCCGGCCATGAGCGTCCATACGAAGTTAATGGCCACTATATTGTGGCCGACAGCATTGGCGAGCTCAGTTAACGTCGGTTGGCCAGTTACGTTTGCTGGGACGTTAGCCGAGCCGATGCTGCTGCCCGTTGGGTCGGGTTGACTTCTGTCAGGCAGCGCCTGCGTAGCGGCAATTGGCGTTGAGGCGTTCAGCGCTGAGTTTGTGGGCTGTTGGGCCATTCCTGTGATGTACCCCGATTTTGCCATCATCAAACTCACGAATACGAGTATCAAAAGGCAATTTATTACCAATTTTTTACTTGGTTTCCATGTCATTTTGAAACCTCACGTTCTGCGGAATGTGGGCCGGTTTTCGGCCTGTTTCACGTAGATGAGTGGGGGCGCACATGGAGGATGGAGGCGCCCCCCTACGCAGTTCCGCAACTGCGTTTGTTAGTAGGAAGCTATATCTATAGGAAGTAGGTTTCCTGCTTCCTACCAACAAAATGCGTAAAGCAATTATCATATTTAAATTTTACGAAGCAAACAAAACAAAATCAAACAACATTGCCAGTTGGTCAGCCGCGTAACGAAACTACCGTCCCACCTTCAAGCTGATCAGCATATCTTCGTGACAGCCGGAGAAACGGTAGGTTAGCGATTACTACTTATTGTTCCATTTCCAAGTGTTCGGCACTAAGCCAAGATATAGGAGACCACTCGTTGAAATCCAATGAAATCGATATGCGCGGGAAGATCGCTATCGCCCTGGATCTCGTGGAGGGATGCAAGGAGTTCGCAGCCTTGATTCCCGAGGTCAGGACTAACCTCGTTTACGCTCGGCTCAGTTCTAGAAGCAGAGGTGATGTTTTAGGAATAGACGGACGCATAACCGTCGTGAACGGCTTACCTCACGCTGCAGGCAAGCCCAGATTCGGCGCGTCAAGCCACATGGCCCGACTAATGGTAGAGCTGGGCAAAGCCGATTCGACGTTTAGGGCGGGCGTGAACTTCGCCAACACTCCCGCTCTTACGAAATGGCTCAAGGAGTATTGCAAAGCAAAAGGATGGGTTTTCAGCGTGATCGACCGCACTAAAGAACCAGAAGAAATCAAGGAAGCGGAAGGCGCCTCGATGCCCTGGAAAGTTCAGCAAGCGATAGATGCCGCCGGTGGCCTCGTCCCCAAGATCTTCTACGAAACTGGTGCCATCGGCAAAGAGCCCGTGTCGGTTCTTGTCGCGCGGGATCCTATAGAAGTCGCAGAGCAGATCTGTGAAATCGCGAGACGCTACCATGAGCGATAAGATCGGAAAGATAGACCTCGACGCTTTCACCTCCTTTCTGCTTCCGCGGCTCGGCAAAAAAGATGACTCGGTAATCGTGCCACCGAGAACGGGTATCGATGCCGGAGTTATCGACATCGGCAACGACAGGGTGCTCATAATAGCGGAGGATCCAATCTTCGCTATCCCGCACCAGCCCTTGGAGATGTTTGGATGGTATACCGTCCACATCGGCGCGAGCGACGTGGCGGTCATGGGCGTCAAGCCTAGATACATGACCTATTCACTGTTGATGCCTCCCGAGACGAACGACCAGGACTTCCACACCATCGTGGATGCTATCCACAGGGCTGCTGTGGGGCTTGGAATAGCGATCGTCGGCGGGCATACGGGGTACTATCCAGGGTTTGTATCGCCTACCATAGGCGGAGTCACTGTCTTTGCCATCGCAGACAAGCATGGTTATGTCACGTCAGCCGGCGCGAAGGCGGGCGACGATGTGATTCTGACCAAAGGGCCGGCAATAGAGACGGCGGGAATCCTCTCTGTGATCAGAGAAGAGGAGCTCTTAGAGAAATATCCATCGCCTCTGGTCGAGAAAGCTAAAGCCCTCTGCATGCAAATGACCGTGGTAAAAGACGCCTTGTTAGCTATGGGATCCGGAGGCGTAACTGCCATGCACGACGCGACCGAGGGCGGCGTTATCGGCGGGCTCTTCGAGATAGCGAGCGCTAGCGGAGTGGGGATGGAGATAGATGAGGAGGAGTTTGTCTATCCAGAAGAGGTAAGGATGGTCTGCGAGGCATTTGACATCGATCCCTTGGCAGCGATCGCCGAGGGCTCACTGTTGATTACCGCAAGGCCGAAAAATTCGCAGAATATAGTAAACTCGCTTCGCGCTGGAGGCATAGCAGCTTCCGTTATCGGCAGGGCAACAAGCGACCCAAGAACAAGAACAATTCACCGGCGCGACGGGACAATCGCGGCTCTAGCGATCCCAAGCCAGGACCCTTTTTGGCCATTGTTTTTTGACTCACTGTGACTGCCGAGCGGGGGCCGTAACGATGGCCGACACGAATGCTGCCGTGCTTAGAATCGTTTTGCCGGTTAGGGCGTGGCACGCCTACTCTCGCGCTAATATACGAGGAGCAGCCCATACGAGTTTAAATCGGTGTGAGTTATCTTCCCGTAAGCATTGTTCTCGCACGGAATTACCTCGATCGGCAAGTTGAGCTTCCGCACCGTTGCAAATACGTCGACCCCGACGGCTTCCATCGAAGTTCGCACCTTCTCCGCGTGCCTGCAGTTCCTTTTTAGCGAGAGATCTACGACTCCTTCTGATTGCTCAGCCACGCACTCCTCGCAGTAAATGCACGGGTACGCTGCAAATGCGAGAGATTTATAATAGCCTCGGTAAAACGCGTGCTGCTCGAGCTCATACACTGTATCTCCTATCCAGCGGATGAGCCTTTCAAGAAACAGATGCCAGTCTTCAGGTATGCTCGTAGGGTCGATACCTTCCCTTCCGGGTATTCCTTTGAAGTGCACGATATATGCTTTTGAATACTCTTTGAGGAGGGCTCTCGTCTCCGAAGGGCCTGGGACATACGGGGGACAGCCGAGGTGCTTTGCGAAGCCCTTGCAGCCAAACACGCACCGCCATCTCACCCATTCACTCACCACAATTTCACGCGGGTCAATCTCATAAATTTGGGCGTTGTTTTTCTTAGCTAGCGCCTTAAGCTCATTTTCTAATGTCTTATCGTCCATATGCATCCCTTTAAAGCTTATCAAATCGCGATCGTAAGGCCTCACGGTCATACTTTGACAATATGCACGCAGTCTGTCATTCTTTTTGCTATTCCCTAAAACTATTTCTGTTGCTGTGGTTCTGTGCAATGCGTGTGGTATCTGCCATGATTGCGATGAGCTTGTTCAGGCAGGTGCAACGTTCAAAAAAGATGTCCACGAAGCTGAGAGGAATCTTTTTCCGGCGCGAGGCTGACCTTCTGTAGGCATTTCAAGCACTATCTGCAGACTTCCCGCTCTATGGATCTTGAAATCGACACAGAGCTTCTAGGACGGTCGAACGCTGATCGTTCGGCGAACATTCGTTGTTTAGTTTTCATCAGGCTCTCTTGAAACATATTTGGCGATCCCAGCTTGCACCGCTGACGGAAGCCTGCCTCGGCTTTTGTGCCCTCCTGGCACCAGGCGTGGGCCGGACAGCTTGAGCATGGGGCTTATGGTATTAGTCTGCTCGTCGAGTGCTCCTGGTGCCACAGGTCACTATAAAAGCACCGCCAGAGAAGCGCGTCGTCGCGCTCGCGCGGAAGCGCATTGGGGGGTTCGCGCCTCGCTCCACCCACCACGATACCGCATTCTGAAAACGATCTTTCCAACCCTCGATGAGGAGCGCGGGGTCTTCCGCGGACATCTCCCCTCGCGCGGCCATGCTTTCCCACCAGCTTGCGGCGATCACCCACTGGGGCAGGATCTTGCCGCGTCGCACGACGTACGACGTGAAGGTCTTGCACCCGCGCACGACGGTGTTTTTCACCATATTGGGACGGAGACATGCAACGGCCCATTCCTCGGGGCGCAGTGCGTTAAGCAATATAGAAGCCCACACGGCGCTGTCGCCGGCTGGCGGATAGTTCCACTTCCATTGGGAGAGATCCCGCAACAGATCCGGGCCATAAACATCCTTGAGCTTTGCGACTTGCCTTAAGTGCGACTCGGAGAGTGCATTTATCTGCACGTGAAAGGTCAATGGTGCGGGTAGTCTGTGTAAACCCAGTCTAGGGGCCATGCCGCTCTCTCTCCTTGTGCGCAGCACCCGTTTGGACGCATGTATAGCAGTGCTAGACGTCCCGATGCGGTACAAGATCGCAGCCCGTACAGGGCGCGCACATCGTTTTAGCCAAATCAGCTCGTAGGCCGTACTGGTCGAGGAGTTTACGCTCTTTTCGCGCTAATCGCAAGAGCCGTTCTGCGTTCGGTCGTCGCATGCCTGTTTGTGACCGCAAGGGATGCTCGACAACTGCTCTAAGGATAGGTATCACGCCTATTCCAATAAGTTCTTCCATGCCGTTGATGATCGTGTCATCATCCTCTCCCAATCCGACGAGGATATTGGAAAAGACTTTGTTTCGGCCGAAGGCCTCTACAGCGTCCTTAAGGGCTTCCATAATGAATTCGAGTGAAAGCCCTGGACACATCGTCTTGAAGAGTTGACGATCCATCGTTTCCACGTTATACTTTAGCTCATCTGCTCCAGCGTCCTTCAATAGCTTTGTGGAGTTCTTGGTAGGATAGACGGATACGCCGATGGGGAGATCGTACTTCGCCCTTAATGCGCGAACGATAGCTGCGATCCTCTCAACTTCGCGCTGTGGTGACTCTTCGACACCGGAGGTCAACGCTATGGACCTTAATTTACGAGCGAGCTTCGGATCGGCGAGAATTCTTGAAATCGCCGTTTCAACATCGCTCTGTTCTTTTACCGAACCTCCCAAGAGTGGCACGGGGCAGTACTGGCAGTTGAATATGCACACCTCGCTTACCGTGATATACGCTTGTTCAGGACAATGGGCAATCGCATCTTCAAGGTACCCACGGACGATTTCTTTTTCGTGGTCGCGAATGACCACTTCATCTCCTTCAAGCGATGCCTTGAGACGGGAACTGTGTTTTATTCCCAGGCGCACCCGGTGACCGTTAAATCGTAAGAAAAAGGACGTCAGTCCGGCACCAGGCCCGGACGCAGGAGTCGTAATGCGCCCAAGTATGCGTTCATCAATGTCGACGCCTCCCTCTGCAATAAGAAAAGCTTTCGTCTCCGCACTCTTATCCATCGTTTGTGCCCTCATTTATCCTTTGATCAGCTGTCCACAGCAATGACGCGCGCAAGTTGCCCCTGTTCAATTGCCTCTTCGTTGTGGTGCCGTGGGTCGAGGAGCCATCGGCGTTACGCGCGTTGTTGTGCAGTTGCGTGTTACAGTACGTTCATGGTCACGGTGAGGATGTTGGCTGGCCTTCGACCTCACGTCCGCTCAAATCGTAAAAAGGTACTCGCGCGTTGGAATACATATATGCTAGGTTCCTTACAAGAATTGTTATCATCTGTAGCATTATATCAAAATCATGTCGAGTGCAACCAAGCAATGTCGATCCGACTCACCAAAGAAACAGCGGGAAACTACTGCCATCAAGATTTTGAACTTGAAAGGGTCGTAGCATACATGCGATCGCATAGCAGTGCAGTGATAGCATTTTCAGGCGGAGTCGATAGCTCGGTCGTTGCTGCGCTCGCCAAACGGGCTTTTGGAGATGCAACAGTGGCCGTGACGGTAGATAACGGTGCGCTTCATCACGGCGAGGTCGAGCACGCGGCTGCGATCGCCAACGAGATCGACATTCGCCACATAGTGATTAGCCTCAATCCGTTGACTGTACCAGAAGTGAAGCAGAACGATCCTGAACGATGTTACTACTGCAAGAAGTTGGTCTTTGGCGCGCAGCGCGACCTGGCTGACGAACTGCACTTCACTGCGGTCATGGACGGCACAAACGCCTCTGATCTTAATGGCTACAGACCAGGTTTGAAAGCTCTGCGAGAACTCGGCGTCGTGTCGCCGTTGCTCGATCTCACCAAAGATGAAGTGAGAAGCGTCGCGCGCAGACTCGGCTTATCGAACGCTGATGCGCCGTCTGCCGCTTGTCTCTTCACCTCATTTCCTTACGGCACGATCATAACCGGCGAGAGAATTGAAAGGCTTAGAGAAGCTGAACGTGCGTTAAAGGCGATCGGCATCGCGCAAGTGAAAATCAGAGATCATGATCACTTCGCTCGCATTGAAGTCGACAGGGAAGAGGCCGGGAAGGTCCTCACGCATTCCTCTGCTATAGCCGACAAGCTCTTGGAGCTTGGGTTTATCTACGTTACTTTGGATCTCGAGTGGCTGCGATCAGGCAGCATGGACATTGCGCTGAGTGCTGCAAGAAAAGAGTCTACAAATGAGCGTTGACCGGCGCTTGTTGAGCGTCGGATTCACCATTACAAAATCCGTATGTCCTCTAATCGGACGTGAATACCAGCACGTTTCTTTAGTACCATGTTAACAACTGCGGTATGCGAGAGATTGATCATGCAGTATCCAGGCAAGAAGCGTTGCCTCTTGCCAATAACCGGTCCGTGGTGAATGACCTCTGCAATACCCTCGAACGCGTGCACGTTATAGGCTTGAACGTCGTGTGACTTTTCTTTCCGAGCAGCAAGCGGGCCCAGCGTGTGACACTCGAGCACTCCCGTTATGGGATTAGCAGAGAGAACGCGGAGAGCGTGATACAACGGACATCCCGGACCGGCGGGACGACCAGTCACAAGGTCTCCTGCTGCAATGCCCCAGCGCTCCACCAAATCGGCGCGAAAAGGAACGATGAATTTGCGCGCCGAGGGCTCGCCCGGCAAAGGACGGAGCACGAAATCGTATTCATTCCCTAGAACGTCAGTCCCAGAGTAGGTTGGAGCTTCCCTTCGCACGCCCTCTTCTGTCTCGTAGTAGGGACAATCTTTGTGCGATTTTTCTCCAGCGCGGACGTGCAAAAGAAATTGCTCGCACGTGGCCGTTCCGCAGGCTCCACAATCTTTTCCGCCCGGCACCCAGGCCACGCTCAGTCACCCCGATAAATATTATCGGCCTCCTCGAGCGGCCGTATAACGCCAAAATGGTGCTGCCATCCGATCTCCTTCTTCCCGACGCAGATGGTACAGACTCCAAGCGGAGGTGACCCACGGAGGACGATTTGCGCGGCGTCGCTAAGATCAGGATATGCGCTGAGAGCCTTCATCAGATACCGCATACCCGTACCCTGTATCGCATTGGTTTCAATAATGTCGATTGAGGGGGCGACCTCCTTAATGTATTCGCGAAAAACTTCCTTCTCGGCCTGGGACACGAGGTCAGTCTTCGTGACAACGGCCATGTCGGCCTGAGCAATCATCGGGGCCATTTTCAGCGGTGAGTTGCTTCCTGAGACTGCCGAAAGAACAGCGATACCGAATGATTGGGTGGTATAGGGGGTGCATCTGAGACAGAGGCCTGCGCTCTCGATGATGAGAAGGCCTGAGCCTAAGTTCTGCGCCCACGAAATGGCGTCTTGGAGCACCATTATGCCCGCGTGATCTGGGCACAGGTCACCGGAGTATACCTTTCGCGTCGGGATCCCAAATTCTTCTCTGAGCTCTTCGTCTTCAAACGCGCGAACTACGTCGATTTTCACGTATGCAGGATTGCAACCCTCGCGAAATTCACGAATGATCTGCCGAACGACCGCAGTCTTCCCGACGCTGGCGGTTCCCGCGATTATGGCGAGTTTCACGCGGGTACCCCTATCTTCTCGTCTATTGCATCTTCTTCACCGATTAACTCGCCAGATCTGATTCTCTCGCGGAGGTCCCAGAGCAGATCATCGATCTCAGAAACACGTGCAATCGTCGCCCTCTCTCGGTCGTGAGGTTCAAGCACCTTGACCACAGCCCCATTGCTCATCACAATCCGGCGGTCCGTTCTCAGGGCGAGATAGGGATCGTGTGTTACGAAGATGACCGTTTTCCTACACTCCTTTATGCACGAAATGACGCGCTCCTTGAAAATACCGGCGTTCTCTACTTCATCGAGGAGTAAGATCGGGGTCCTTCCGATGAGAATCGCATCCGCAATAAGAAGCGCACGCGTCTGTCCCCCTGACAGAGCGGTCATACTCATAGCCTCGGTAATCTGCTCTCCCGTGAACTCATTTGTTAGGGCAATCGTATTTTCAATGAGGTCTTCTATGTGCGTTTGCTTGCGTGCTTCAATGTGCAGCTCCAGAAAACGCGACACGTCCAGATCTGCAATTACGCGCGTGCTCTGCGTAATAAGTGCAATCGGTTTTTTCGACGGATCTCGAGCCATCTCATCAGAAGGAGGAACGCCATTTACGAGAATACGCCGGCCCGTAACCGTATCAGCCTGCGCCAGTACTTCGATATCATTTATGAATGCTGATTTTCCAGACCCGGTTGGCCCCACAATCGAGAGAGTATCCCCAGGGCGGATGATTATCTGGTCAAACCCTTCTCTTTTGCCACTGCGGTTGGTTCCCGCGAGGACGGTAATCTCACTCATCTGATCGCGCCGCATAAAAAACTCTTGACCTGATGGCTACAAATAGTTTTCGAAAGAGGCAAAAAATTGTCCTGTAAGTAATAGAAGAAATTATGATTTAACCTACTAAGGAAAAAAAGTAGTCAGAACAGATATGCGAAACTAGCTTCGAAGCCGGTTTTAATGTACTAGGTAGAACGAATACGCTGTGCAGCGACAAAAATCGCAGGAATTCGAATATCCTCTTCTAGATAATTTGGATTCGCGACCAGCACGCGGTCGGCGGAAGAAGATTTGGTTAACTCTAGCAAAGACGAGGTAGTTTCGCTTTGTTATCATGCATCAGGTGCATTGATTCGTTTGGCTTCACCCACATTTTTCACGGAAACTAAGGTGAGATCTGCTCTCTCTAAAGTGATGCTCAAAGCGGGCGATGCGCTATTCAAAGCACCGACGAGCCCATTATTCGTAAATCTGCTCGGGGGTAACTTGGTCGTCGCTCACACACTACGGTTTGGTATCCAATGCTCTCCTTATGGCTCGACGCTACAATTTCGTAGTTGTACTGCTGATCGCCAAGCAATTGTGGCCAAAGGCGTAAATGTGAGCAAGAACGTCTTAGAAAATGCGATGAAGCTACGTGGAGAGGGGTTTGATGAAGGAAGCTAATCATCTCTCACTAAGAATCGGGCATCTTCCCACCCTGTACCATACGTCGTTCCTTCTCATGGGAACAGCCCTTCTGAAGAATAATGGCGTTGAGGCCGAGTGGACACTTTTCCCATCGGGCCCCGATCTTGTGGATGCCATGCGGGATGGACACCTCGACATTGGCTACGTCGGGCTTCCCCCGGCTATCATTGGGGTTGACAAAGGTATTGGGCTCATATGCATCGCTGGAGGGCACATTGAAGGAACTTTGATCGTCGGGGGACAAGATGCAAGAACGGTTGATCAGTGCAGGAGCATGCCAGCGTTCCTCGGCCAGTTTTCGGGGGCAGCCATAGGCTGTCCACCACGGGGCTCGATTCACGATGTTATTGTCAACGAATTGCTGAAAGAGTATCGTATCGAGGATGTCCATGTGAACAACTATGCCTGGGCGGATTTTCTTCCTGATGCGCTCATGGAAGCTGAAATAGCAGCCGCTGCAGGCACGCCTGCCCTCGCCGTAGCAGCTCGGAGGTATTATGGGGCACACACGATAATGCCCCCCGCACGATTATGGCCCTTTAACCCAAGCTACGGAATTGTGGCGATGCGAGACGATTTGATCCGTCACAGAGATGTTCTCAGGAGGTTTCTTGTCGCTCACGAGACTGCATGTGAGATGATCAGACATCACTTGGACAAGTGCGCGAGCATCGTTGCTCGAACGACAGGGGTCGTGGATGCAGCCTTTATAGCGGAAGCGTATCAAATCTCTCCGAAGTATTGCGCTTCTTTGCCTCCGGAATACGTTTCATCGACGATGAAGTTCGTGAACACGCTTGAAGCGCTTGGATACATCTCGAGGCGAATGAGCGAGACGGACATATTCGACGTATCGCTTATTAATGAGGTGCACACGGCGCCGCCACACTACGAGTGCGGGTTACCACGGTCTTTGTAGTAAGCTCGGAAAATGCGAAATGCGCAAATCGCAGTGGGGCCTCTCAGGCACGTGGAGGAATCGCTACCTGGCAACATATCGAGCGTAAATGCTCTTGGCAGCCTCTGGGTCACGCGTACCCTTGATTATTGCGCGGCCGTCACGAAAAAGGGTCATCTCGAAGTCGGTGTGAGGGTCTTTGAACAGCAGAGTGTACTCGTTATGCTTAACCTGCCCGATCCGGTCGAGATTGCCGGCGAGCTCCGCCAATTTGATGGTGCCGTCTCGGGCCGGGGTAATCTGAATGGCGTCGCGGCCACAGAGTGCAGTGATTTTATCGCCCTTTTTAGCGTCCAAGAACTCAAACTGTGACTGGGCGCAGCATCGACAGGAGGGGTCCTTTACAACGTTCATCTTTTGTAAGGTTTGTTCCCAGACATCATATATGATAAGTTTTGTATCGGTCGCGCGTTTGGTCAACAAGATCTTAATGGCTTCCGTGGTGGCAATTGATGCCATGATAGTCGGTATTGTATTGAGCACCCCGGCCAGATCGCACGTTTGCAGAACTCCTTGGGGCGGAATGTTTGGGATGAGACAGCGCAGGCAAGCGGTTGCGCGAGGGATAATCGGCATCACCATCCCGTGAGTTCCAACGGCTCCGCAGTATACCCACGGTATCTCGAGTTTGGTGCAGACATCATTCACCAAAAAGCGTGTCTCCATGTTGTCGGCGCCGTCAATGATCAGATCCTGATGTCCGAGGATGTCTTCCGCATTGTTGAGGTTGAGATCCTTAATAATGTCGTGGACAACGATGTCTGAATTTGCGCGTCTCACCTTCTCAGAAGCCACGAGCGCTTTAGGCAAGTCGAGGTCTCCCTCGTCAAACAAGACCTGTCGCTGCAGGTTCGTCAGCTCGACGAAGTCCCTGTCAATGACAGTCAGCTCTCCGACGCCTGCCCGTGCCAATAAGTTAAGGACTGTCGAGCCTGTGGCTCCGCATCCCACTATCGAAACGCTGCTGTTCTGCAGTGCGGACTGGCCGTCAGTCCCGATCTCGGGGAGAATCAGTTGTCTTGAATAGCGCGCATACTCGTGCCTTGTATTCACTGCGGAGAAGTTAGCGTTGACGAGCTTATGGCAATCGTTAGGTACCATTTTTGTCCCAAACGCAAAGATTAAGTCCAATGCTTTGCTGCGCGAGCTAGGTCGAGGTTGGTTAGAGATGATTTGCTCGCGCGTCGCCGTCTGGTAGTCAGCGTCGAACGGCAATCACGGGATTGCAAGCTGCGTTCTTTATTGCGAGCGGCCGGGACCTTTGGTAGCTTGGTGCAGAACCTTCTGTTCAACCCGCGCGGCTCATTCTCTGTGCGATTGAATTGGGACTACTTGAAGGCTATTGCTATGCTGAGCAGCATCAAAAACAATACTAAGATGCTTAAGAAACTGTACAGTAAGTTCCTTTTCGTCGCGAAACTCACGAGTGCCACACTCACCCATATCAACGGAGAAACTATTGTTAAGAGGATTCCTAAAGCGGTGACGCTGGGCGCGCTAAAAGATTTGAGGCCCGTCAGCGCGCCTTTGAGAGGTAGCGCCGTGTTATTATTTAGACTTGGGTTAGCAGCGAAAAGCAAAATGCCAATCAGACACACAGAAATACTGACGGCAGAACAAACCGCCAATGCTCTGCCTAAAGATGAGCCCTCTCCTCTTATGATAGCATCACCTGTTTCACGTTATGACCTCAATACTATTAGCGACGCCAAAATGACTAATACGACAGCAAAGGTCGCAGTTAGCGCTTCGTTTCGAACCTTGCCCTGTAGACGCGGCCCGACCAAGGCGCCCACAAAGACCGCTTCAAGTACAATTGCCGCGAGCAGTGGCTGCACGAAGCCGTTTGCATAGTAGATAATCGCACCGGCCGAGGTCGTCAGCCCGATAATTAGTGCGCTTGTGCCGGCCGCTACCTTGATAGGAACTCGCATGCCGAGCGTCATAACTGGTACGTTTATGATTCCCCCCCCGATACCTAAGAGTCCTGATGCGTTGCCCGCTACGAATCCGCTTAGCAGCCCTAAGAGTGGGTTTCTTACCTGGTAGGTGACTATGCGCTCAGTCACGGCGTTAGTATAGCTCCCGTCCAATTGGAATCTGTTGTACTGAGCGTCGCGTAGACCGGTCGATTGCACAGCGTCGACGTCCTTGCGTCGCAGAAACATAACGGCAGCTGTGGCGACGAGGGCCGCAGCGAAGACCTCCGTAAGCAGTGTCCGGTTTGTCTGTGCTGCTATTTCGGCTCCGATAATCGCTCCAAGGGCCGCCGTAGTGGCAAACCACAGAGCAAGCCGTAGATTTAACCTGCGATCTTTGACGTACGTCATTGAAGCGGCACTCGAGTTGGCTATCGTGCTGACGAGGCTCGTTGCTATAGCAATTTGGATGGGGATACCTGCGGCGAGTGTGAGAAACGGAACCAGAAGAACTCCCTCTCCGATGCCAAACATCGAGGTGATCACTCCGACGAGCACAGAAACGAAGAAAATTATGAGCAGGATTAGTGGATCCATCTGATCGCTCTTGCACAAGCAGCAGAAGCTTCGCCTAGCAACAAAGTGTTACGGTGGACAGCGTAATGCGGCAAAACGATCGGAACGATGCAATATCTAAAAGCAAATTTCAGTACTGTGCTGCCCCCTTAGCGGCGTACCACCTACCGTCGCCCACGCTCCGGATGAGTAAATAAGTACACTAAGCCGACACCCGGAATCGAACCGGGATAAGCCGCTCTGCAGGCGGCTGCGTAGCCATTCCGCCATGTCGGCACAAGTCGATGTGCGTCCCACTCGATCATCGTAACGCAACCGACTTAACGGCTGCGATCAGGACAAAATATGCCCACAGTTTGCAATCGTTAGCCGAATGAGAGTGCAGAAATGCGTAGCAAAACGACTCGTTTTGGGCCTCCTGATCGGGATCCTGTCGGGGTATCGCGCAGTGGCGCGGGGACGATGATGGGGTCAGACGCCGTAGTGGCGCTCAATTGTGGTGGTAAAACTTGTTCGCTTTGGTTTAAACCTTCTGTGGATGAGTTTAAACCGTCACTTGTCGAAATAAGGAATGCAGTTTGGCCGTCTTGCATGATCTCAAAGAGATGAGCCCTCTTCCCTATTAGGTGAGCATACGTCCTGGGCAGACGGAGCTGCGGGTACGTCCCGCCGTTGCCGGTCGCCTTGCCTATCTTCGCATCGCCGACGTATTGTAGAGCGCCAGTCCTGATTTCTCTCTTGGACATATCGAACACGATTGACAATCTTATTGATTTGCACTGTTTTTAAAGTTCTCGAATTCGGCTAGATTCGCACTACCGCCTCGAATCCCCACACGCCCTTCAGGATCGGTTATGACACTTAATCCCCTTGCTTCCGTCTTTCGGCGTTGCGCCTTTGCAATGCTTTCCACTGGATCGTCTTCTGTCACTACGAGTATCACGAAGTCTTCTCCCACCACACAATATGCCGCAGCGAGTCCGAATCATTTCAATCTGTGGGGGTACAAGCCTTTCTACTTCAGTCGAAGCAGAGTCGTACCTCAATCTTGCTATCTGTTAAATAGTCCGACGCACGAGTGAGCGCTAAAATATTTGAAGCCCCTTGCAACTGTGAACAAACGAACATGAGCGCCTTGGACCACTCAATTAACAACCTTTTAATATGATCCTCATTTTCTTACATTGTTTGATGTTCAGGGGCCTTTAATGAGGATTCAAACATCTCAGATCGTGATTACGACCGAAGAGCGACTCGATGGTGACAAAGCGCGCGCCGTTCGGGGTTTCTTCGGTACGTTATTCAAAACGGTCCCTGCCCTCCACGGGCACGATGGAAGGGGGCTCGTCTACCTGATCCCGATCCTGATATTAAATCTGATCGTGGCGGTCGGCAAGGCGGGCTTCGTTGTTAAGTATTTGAGCAAGGTCCGGCCCGCTCTTCTTGTACAATGAAAACTCCACCAAGCTTAAACGGGGCGATCAATCACTTCAGAAACTTTCTGGTATCTGGAGGGGGACTCACTCTCGCGCTTTTTATTCTGATTCACGGTTTTATTTTTGGGTTCTTATTTCACCTTTATTTGACCACGAACACAGATATTGGCCTATATTTTGCGGACGCCTCAAAACTCGCAAGCGGTTTGTTGCCGTACCGCGATTTTACCTTCGAATATCCTCCACTGTCTCTGATCTTTTTTGGTTTACCCAGGATAATAACTTCTTCTGATGCGCTCTATACCAAGATTTTCCAGTTCGAACTCCTGGTTTTCGATATTATCGGACTTCTTCTGATATTTGATATCGCCCGTCGGTTAGAAGAGGCCCCTTGGAAAGCACTGTCAATTTATACCTTGGCCGTGTTGGCGGTTGGGCCGATCATCATTCAAACGTTTGACATCATCCCGGCCGTCATGACGCTCGCAGCTATCTATCTCTTCTGGCTTGGGAAGCATAATGCCAGCTGGGCCGTGTTAGCCTTGGGTACATTGACTAAGATATACCCGATAGCGATTGCACCTATCTTTTTGCTCATCTATTTCAAAAACCGTCAACTCAAACAAATCCGAGATGGGGCGGTCACCTTTCTCGCCGTTTGCATAATCACGATCCTGCCTTTTATTATTCTGGGATCTGGCAGCATCCTGAATTTGGTAAGCTATCATAGCCAGAGAGGAGTAGAGATAGAAAGCACGTATAGCGCAATTGTACTCGTTCTGGCTAAGTTGGGCTTCACCACAGTTAGCGCAGAGTACTCGTTCGGTTCGCTGAATATCGTAAACCCGGCGGCCACGGTTCTCGCTAAATTCTCACCCTACATTATGGTGGTCAGTTTGCTGATAGTTTACTGGTTTATCTACCGACAGGTGAAACCGGGCAAAAGCCAATTTACCCGTCTCGGTGCTTATGCCTTACTGATACTAGCGACCACGATGGCCACCAGCAAAATCCTTTCGCCGCAGTATTTCGTTTGGCTAATACCCATTTTTCCGCTAATATGCGGCCGATGGCGCACACCGATTTTAGCGACTTTTGTCCTCATCGGTGGACTCACCTACGATATTTTTCCCTTGCATTACTCTGAGCTGCAGAATTTTCAAGCCACCGCGGTGGCCATCCTCGTGGTCCGCGACATCCTGTTAGTCCTGCTTGCAATCTTGGCGGTGGTCTCCTTGAAGCGGATGGATGCTTCGAATGAGTCATTGGATCCGCATGCCCCGGCAATGTGATTATACAATAAGGCAAAGCCCAATAAGAGTCACCAACTGTCCGCACTTCCAAAGAATTTATCGTCGAGGTTGGCAAGGGCTCCGCGTTGCTACTTTCCACTAAACTTAGAGTTGCAGTTATTCAGGAGGTGTGATGAAATATCGACGGGGTTTCGGGGTATGAGTTGCTTCGTATTGTGATCCTTAAGGCATGATTCGCCCTGTCAGAGTGTCCCGCATGTCTCCTTTGAGAAATGCAAGAACGTTCTGCACGTCTTCAATGGTCACGATGCGTCCTGTCACCAGCTTACGCGTTTTTACAGCTTTTGGCAACTCTAGGAACAGTTTAAACCCTAATAACGGGCGTCAAGCTTCGTTTTGGCCAGGTAAGTGAGGAACGCCCTGCATAATTGAGAGATTTCGCCTTTGAGTCGTGGCTACGAAACTTGTCGAGGGCGTACGTCAGTAACGCCTCCATACGCGCTTTGCTTATCCTTCATTGTGTGGATTCCCAGAATGCTGCGGCGGCACGCCGCGGCCAGCCAAGCGAGTAGCGTGACAGCCCGGCCAGCCGGAAGGTGAGAAATGGTTCAACCTCTTCGGGCGTGTAGTACAGTTCTAGCGCTGCGAGGGGCACACTAACGCCGCTGCTATCGTCGCCGAGCCTCAAAACTTGTTGGCTCGTGTGTTTTTGTTGGTGGAACAGACTTTCACCGCCCTTATTTTCATATTCGAGACGGTGTCGCCAAGCGACTCGCTTTTTTGCTACGTCGAGCTGCATCCAACAGGATGAAGCGCAGTCAGAAAGACTACAACGAGCCAAACTAACTGTAGGTCATTCTCCGAACGTGATATGTAGCTTTGAGTTCATGAATCGGAGCGAGAAAGACCCGAAACGCATCATAAAAGCTGCTATGCCCGAAGAAAAGTACGGCGCACATTCAGTGAGACCATGTAAAGGAGGCGGCATCTTAGTTGAAGGCACGTTCGACAAGCCGTTTTCAATGGAAACACTATGTCGGATTCTGCGTGATACGGGCAAATGCGCTGAAAAACTCGGCGTGGCGCGGCTCTTCTACGCAGGATGCAGTGTCACTTTATACAGAAATGGCAGGGTTGACGTTCATCGCGTCCAATCGACTGAAGAAGCCATAGAGATTCTTGACGAGGTGAAAGTAATAGTCCGCGAGGCGTTCGTGCAGGGCGATTAAAGCTCCAGCCTTGTGGCGAGTCGAGTGAGCTTGACAATATTATAACGTCGACGCCCAGGTCCACCAGTGATTTCCGCTATAGTTCCACAAGACCGCTACGCCTATTCCGATGAGTTGCGACGTTAAGTAGTATAGACCAAATAGACTCGTCAGTAACCACAGGGTCAGTAGGTTCAGTACGATCCCAACAAACCGTACGGCATGATCTCTATAAAGGGCCGTGAGTGTGTATCGAAGCCCGCTTGTGACTCTATCTCTGAATGTCCACGACCTGTTCAAAATGAAGTTAGACAATAGACCTGCTTCTATGGCAATGACTCCCGATAGCAGATAATAAACCCCGAGTTCAGTAAACGCATATAGTACCGTTAAATTCAAAATAACGCCAACTGCGCCCACGGCGACAAATTTCCAAAAACGATGAAACTCTCCGGATCGCAAAAAGAGACTCGTCGTATGATGGAGATAATCGACTGCGTTTTTCGCTCCGAGTTTGCTCACCCCACTCCCCCGCTTGTCAAACGTATAGCCGACCTCTGAGACCGTCTTATAATCTCCTTGAACAAGGATCTCGAGCAATATCTTATAGCCTACCGGGCTAAGGTTTGCGTCGGCAATGACGCTCTTTTTGAAGGCGAAAAACCCGGACTCGGGGTCTTTGATGCTGCGTATCTCTCTGAAAAGCGTTCGGGCGAGAAGGTCGGCACCTTTAGATAGTAATTGTCTTGAGAAGCTGAAACCTTCCAAAGCGCTTTGCTCAGCAAACCGACTTCCGATCGCTATATCCGCTCCATTTTGCACGAGCGAAACTAGTTCTGGTATCTTTTCGGGAGGATGTTGTAAGTCAGCGTCCATGACGACTACTAGGTCATAATTCGCTGCTTGAATGCCCGTCAGCACGGCGGTAGCGAGCCCTCTCTCGCCCTGTCTTCGTATGACCCGCACCCGATCACCGTTTGACTGCTGTGACGCAACTTTCCACGTTTCGTCAGGGCTATCATCATCAACAATGACGATCTCAAAAGGATCCCCCAATGATCCCATGGAACGATGGATTCGTTCCAGAAGTTCGGGAACGTTCTCCCGCTCATTGTAGGTGGGGATTACGATAGACGCGCTGCTGTTCGGCATAGATCTCCGGAAGCTCGACGCTGAGCGCCGTTACGTTCCTGTCAAAGGGAAGGTTGTCATTCTTCCCATAAGAGCCTTTCATCGGGGCCGAGAGAAACCAGAGGTCTTTTCGGCAAAAAGAGCTGAAACGATGCGGCCTGAAAACTGCAGCTAGTGCAGGTTCCGGCGCAAATGCGGATGAACCTATCATCATCAGGTGCGACTGTAGGCCACACGAGGCAGGTCGCCGGATAATGAAGTAGGGTCGCGGGTGGTTCCGTCAGTACCTATTCGGACTTCCCGTAGCCGTTATCCCTGCACGCACAGAGAGGTGACATCTGCCGCAGCTGATCAACGATCTCGGGGAGGACTTCGTTTACGTATCGTACATCTGCTTCCGTAGTTTCTCTGCCTAAGGTGAGCCTCAGACTGCCGTGAGCATCAACGGGGTCCAGGCCGATCGCCAGCAGCACGTGTGATGGTTCAAGCTTCTTTGACGAGCAGGCGGAACCAGTGGATCCAGCAATCCCCTTTGCGTTCAAGCGGAGCACTAGCGACTCCCCCTCGATGTAGCTGAAGCTGAAATTGGCGTTGTTCGGAAGACGGTACTGCTTTCCACCATTGAGCCGAGTGTCGGGTATTTCTCGCAGTACGGCGTCGATTAGCTGATCTCTGAGTCTTTGTATACGCACATTATCCGCGAAATCTTCTAGCGCCAGTCGCATTGCCTCACTAAAGCCAATAATACCCGACACGTTCTCGGTGCCGCTTCTGAGGCCGCCCTCGTGGCCTCCACCGAAAATGAGCGGTTTCAGTTTGGTGCCCTTCCGAACGTAGAGGCATCCGACCCCTTTCGGTCCGTATATCTTGTGTGATGACACGGAGAGCATGTCCACATTGAGAGCGGCCACGTCCACTGGAATCTTCCCGACGCTCTGGACAGCATCGGTGTGCATGTAGATGCCGTGTGATGCTGCGATCGCTCCAACCTCAGCTATGGGCTGTATTGAGCCGATCTCGTTGTTAGCGTGCATAATTGATATGAGTCGCGTGTTGTCCCGAATTGCCTCTTCCACTTCGCCGGGATTTATCCGGCCGTCATCATCGACAGAAACGTAAGTCACCTCGTGCCCACGCTTCTCAAGAAACTTGCACGTCTCGAGAACCGCGGGATGTTCGATCGCGGAGGTGATGATATGGTCGCTCTCGCCACTGCGATCGCGTAGCACTCCACGCAAAGCCATGTTGTCCGATTCAGTTCCCCCTGACGTAAAAACGATCTCAGGCGGGGTGGCTCCAATCGCGTGTGCTATCTGTTCTCGCGCGTCCTCGATCGCTTTGCGTGCCTCAAGCCCATAGGCGTGGAGGCTCGAGGGGTTTCCGAAGCGCTCTAAAAAATATGGGCGCATCACTTCGAGGATCTCAGGGCGCATCGGAGTGGTCGCGGCATGATCAAGATAAATCATGGTCTCACATTGTGTCGGTTGTTGAACGTCGTACTTAACCTCTCTCTTTGACGCATAAGGCTTTGGCACATTTAGAACTAGCGAACGGCTGCCCCCCCTGCGCGAAAGCTGCTTGCCTCACGCCCCGACCACCTTGTAGTAGTATGTGTATCCATTAGAGTAGATCTTGTCAACTCCTGTGGTGTGGTTGTCAATCGCTCCGATGCTCCCGCTCCATTGCGTGGCGTTTTGGGGGCTGAGCTTCCATTGTCCGTTCACAAGGTGGTTGTAGTAGTACTTTGGCGGCGTCGCCGTGAGGAACAGGTAGTTGATTCCGGTGCGGCCTTCGCCATTCCATTGCTGCAGGTATGCGGGATAGACGAAGTTGAGCACGGTGTAGTTCTCCAGCGGACTGTCCTGAGGGTGCATCACCAAAGCGCCGGTATAGTACCAGTAGATAATCTCGTCTCTATAGTCGGTCATTGTGGCGTTATCAGGGTCTTTTCCAACGGTCCAGAGAGCGGCAGCGGTGACCCGGGCGTCGGGTGGCGCAGTTATCGTGAAGGTTGTGTCATAGTTCACCGCAAGGACGGTCGCATTCACCGCCGCTAATATCAGGAGCATCGCAGCTAAGGAAGGAGCCAGCCACCTCCTGTTGACTGGCACCCGGCCGCGTGATACCAAGATCAAACCTACGGTGGCGATGATGCCATAGATAAAAGCGACCCAAACGATCAGACGGCTGCCAAGATCTAGGGACGGAAGCGCTTCGATTGAGCTGAGGTAAGCAGGAAGCGTGCTTGTCGCGATGTAGAACTGCAAAAAAAATCCAAGCGCTGTCACAGCCGCGAGCAAAATAAAACTTAATAAGAGGTAACGTATATAGGCAACATCCACCTGATCCGCTTCGTAGCTGTCGGGGGATACTGAATGAGCACCTGCATAAACAACGAGGGGAGCAAGGGGCAGAAAGAAAGGCAGGTAACCTGACTGTAATCGCGTTGCGAGGGAGTACACAATCGCTCCAGCTCCAAGCACAACCGTCAACGCAGCGGCAGATCGTCGGTAATCAGTTAAACCCGCGAGCGTGTTCCGCAGACGCCCTAGCAATTGCGTGGTGGCTGCACGCGACGCTTCCGTACGCCAAAAACCAGCGTAGCACAGCACAGAGACTGCATAAAGCGCCGCCAGACCTACCGCCGTGTAAAAGAAGAGACCGACATACACGCCGTTGTAGCCGTTAAGCACGTAGTAATAGCCCCACCAGGGCACAAACATAGCAGCGATGTAGACGGGAGCCGCGTATTTGAGCGAGGATACGAGGAACGGCATAGTGAGTATCCCAATGGCTAGAAAGCTCAGATGGTGGGTGAAGATGGTCGCGAGCAGTATCGCTGTGAGCATCGAAAACGTATACGCGCGTGAGGTGCGTCCGACGTAGTGCAGGTAGAGGAACAGCAGCGCGCCGCAAAAGAGGATGAAGCCTACGTTCTCTTCGATCATGAGCGACTGTTGGTGCGTGATGCCCTCGAACATGCCGATGAGAAGAATCATCACTGGGATCGCCCAGCTCGTCAATCGGCCTGAACGCGACGTTATCAAGTAGGCAACCACAACCATGACGATAGGCGTCGCTATTTGTAAGAAGTACTGCGCTAGCACGATGAGATTAATGCCGGTAAAAACCGTGAGCGACGCAAGCAGCGCTTCGAGGCCGACTGAATAGGCGCCGTAGTACATCGACTGTGTCGCAGATGGAGAATAATGCCCGGTTACTACGTATTTGCTGGTGTCGCCGAGGAGCATCCATGGATCGGGGTCGATCGAACCGCTCCACACGGACAGCGAGTATCCGACCCTGAAAACGACGAGCACAATAGTGATTGCGACCAGCGCAGCGAGGTACTTCTTGTTCAAGCGCTCACCTCCGTACCTCGGCACGCGTCTTCAGGAGACACCTCAACATCGCTAGTGTATCGCGCGCAAGTCTGACTTTGCTGCTCGCCGTATTGCTCCACGTTATGGGCACTTCAACGATGTTGAATCCCTCCCGGTGGGCTTTTGCGATTAACTCCGCGTCAAAGGCAAATCCATCGCAGGTGATAGTGATGGTGTCCCATACCTCGCGCCGAAACGCTTTGCAACCGCACTGAAAATCGCGTATGGCAGTGTCGAGCAGTAGGTGGGCGAGCATGCGGTAAATAAATCCTGAGAGTCGTCTCGAGAGAGGTTGGGAGATAGCAATGATCGACCCGGGCAGCTTTCGCGACCCGACGGCGAGATCGGCCCCCTGCTCGATCGTTGCTGCGACGCGCATGAAGTCGCTGGGATGAATCGAGGCATCGCCGTCGATGAACCCGAGCACGTCTCCAGTTGCTAAAGCAAGCCCGCGGCGCAGCGCTGCACCCTTACCAGCCAAGACCGGGCTGCTTGAGAGTATCGCGTTGCTGTTGTGCATCGTGAATTCTTGCACGATGTCGGGTGTGTGGTCAGTGGACGCATCTTCGGCAATGATGAGCTCCAGGCCTTCAAAGGCGCTGAACTCATCGAGCAATCCGCCTATCTCGTCGGCCTCATTATGCGCTAGAATCACGACAGAAATCATTCTCTTTTCCTACACCGCGTCAGGGGCATAAAGATTGTTCTATTCCAAAGCGAACACGCACAGATCTAATCGCTCGCCGCGCCTCAATCAGCAACAGCGCACCGAAAAAAGCCGTATTTCAGAGTGCAGCAAGAATAAATAATAGCTATCGCTATACGATCACTGTTCATTCGGCGCAGTGACTATTTTGGAGGAGCGGTGCCAAAAAGCTTAGAGGAGATCAACGAGCGCATTCGTGATGGAAGCGTCCACGTCGTGACAGCTGACGAAATGACTGCTCTCGTGGACGAACTTGGGTCCGAGAACGCGGCAAGAGAGGTCGACGTCGTGACCACGGGAACGTTTGGCGCGATGTGCTCGTCCGGCGTGTGGATGAATTTCGGTCACTCAGATCCGCCTATCAAGATGAGTCAAGTGTGGCTTAACGATGTCGAGGCGTACGCCGGTGTCGCCGCGGTGGATGCGTTCATTGGGGCGACCCAGCTTTCGGAGACGCGTGGCCTCGAGTACGGCGGAGCGCACGTCATCGAAGATCTTGTGGCCCACAAAGAAATCTATTTGAAGGCCGTTGGCTATGCTACTGACTGCTATCCGCGCCGCAGCGTAGAGGCGTCTATTTCCATCGGGGACCTTAACGAAGCCACCATGTTAAATCCGCGTAACGCTTACCAGCGGTACAATGTGGCGACCAATTCCACTGACAGAGTGCTTTACACGTATATGGGGACGCTGCTTCCCCGGTTCGGGAACGCGACTTACTCTGGTTCAGGCACACTCTCGCCCATCTATAACGATCCGGACTATGAAACCATCGGCGTCGGGACGAGGATCTTTCTGTGTGGTGCGCAGGGGTACGTCGTCGGCAACGGGACGCAGCATGACCCGGCGAACAGCTTTGGCACGCTTATGGTGTGTGGTGACCTCAAGGCTATGAGCACCGATTACCTAAGGGCGGCGATTCTCCACAAGTACGGCACGTCGCTCTACGTAGGCATCGGCGTCCCTATTCCCGTCCTAAACGAGGGGATTGCGCGAAAAACTGCCATCAGTGATGCCGACATCAAGACGACGGTCCTCGACTACGGCGTCGGTCGCCGGTCGCGACCACAACTAAAAACGATCAACTATGAAGAGCTAAAATCCGGGATGATCGATCTCAATGGCAAGGAAGTGCGCACATCATCCATGTCGAGCTTCTTCAAAGCAAAAGAAATCGCCACCGAACTCGCGGCGCGTATACAAAGAGGGGCGTTTGAGCTCGCCCTGCCGACAGCGCGGCTCCCGCAGCAGGCCACACTGAAGCCCATGAAGCAACTTTCTGCGGTGCCACTCGTGCGTGAAGTTATGCTGCCAAGCATCACCGTGCGTGAAGCGATCAGCGTACAAGAGGCTGCCAAGATCATTATCGGAAAGCAGATCAACCACTTGCCGGTTATCTCAGCCAGCAACAAGCTTATCGGCATAGTGACGGCGTACGATATCTCTAAAGCGGTTGCGCTAAACAAAGGGGATAGCCTGAAAGGTATAATGACGAGGCGCGTCGTGACGGCGACGCCTGATGAGCCGATCGACCTCGCCGCACGGCGTCTCGAGCGACACAACATCTCAGCACTTCCAGTCATCGATCAGGCGAATACCGTCATCGGCATCATTACCAGTGAGGATCTGAGCAAGCTCCTCGCATGTAGGTAAGCGGAGGACAGGGAGGCAACCGTGAAGATCGTGTTGAAGTTTTCACAAAAGATTATGGAGGATCCACTGCTTGCAGACGTGGTGCTCGAAACGGGTGTCCGCATCAACATCGATCGGGCATTTGTTGACGCTTATAGCGGGGAAATCGTGATCGACGTGCCCGACGAAGGCGTCGAACAGGTTGCCGCAGCCTTCCGGCGACGCGGGACTGAGGTGTGCGAAATGGACACGCCAATCATATTCGATGAAGTGGAGTGCGTGCAGTGCGGCGCGTGCGTATCAGTATGTCCTGTTGAGGTATTTGAATACAAGAATGACAGGACGATTTCGATCAATCTCAAGCGCTGCGTGCTCTGCAAGACCTGTACCACGATGTGTCCGCACGGCGCTCTAAAAACTGCCGAGGAATGAAGGAGAAGTTCCAGCTCAAGCAAACGGTCGTCACAATCGTCGCGGACGCGCGTTTATACATCGAAAACGCAAAAGAGGCGATACGCACCCACCGACGCGACCTTGAGCGTTTCATCGCGCTCAATCCTTTTTTCCGGTTCGCGCTTGAACCTCTCGATGAGTATGTCGGAGTCCCTCCGGAGATCGTGCGCCGAATGTTGGAGGCCTCTTATGCGGCGAATGTAGGTCCGATGGCTGCTGTTGCGGGCGTTATCGCGGATCTCGCGGTTGAGGCAATGGTTGCCGCGGGCGCATCTTATGCCATTGTCGACAATGGGGGTGACATCGCGCTCTCAACTGACCGCGAAGTGACCGTTGGGATATATGCGGGCGAGTCGGCCTTCAAAGACGTTGCGTTCAGCATTAGGCCGACACCATTCCTCGGCGTTTGTACGTCCTCGGCGACGGTCGGTCCGTCCATAAGCTTCGGCACGTCAGATGTCGCGTGCGTTGTTGCCGAAAAGGCCTGTTTAGCAGACGCTGCTGCATCGGCGCTCGGCAATTTGAGCGCCGATCCCAAAGCGGCATTTGGCGCGATAAAAGGTATTAACGGAATTCTTGGCGCCCTGTTAATCGTGCAAGACACACTCGCTACTTGGGGTACGCTGCCCACGCTCGTCCACGGGTCTATTAACGGAGCGTGCATAACGCACGCGTAGCACGCTAAACAACTGAAACAATCAAAAGTGTGTGCTAAAACCGCCCCCCTTCTTGGCCCCACAAAGCACGCTATTGCGAAATGTCATAGTTGACTCCGGACTAAAGGTTGTCGCGCCACCACTCTATCGTTCTAGTCAACCCATCACGCAGGCCAACGTGGGGTTGCCATCCAAGCGCTTTGATGCGCGAGATATCTGCCCACATCCTGTCTATTTCGATAGCCGCTGGTCGGCGCTGTGCGCGCTGAGATGCTACGGTTATGGGTTTGTCAAGGATCTGCGCCACGTGTGTAACCAGTGCTTCAATGCTCACCTCGACTCCTGATGCGACATTGTAGATCCCTTCGCCAGCATCAGCGAGTCGCAGCAGAGCCTCGACAACGTCATCTACGTAGGTAAAGTCCCGCGTCGGCGTTAGGTTACCAAGCGTCAGCGAGTCGTGGGTAAGCGCCTGCCTGATAATCGATGGTACGACAAAGTCAGGATGTTGACGAGGGCCGTACGTGTTAAACAGACGTGCGATCACTGCCGGCATGCCGTATGCAGTGCTGTATGCAGATATGAACGTCTCTGCCGCAAGCTTACTTGCCGCGTAGGGCTCTTGAGCGTGAACGGGGTGCTCTTCGTCGATTGGAACGTACCTGGGAGTGCCATACACGTGGGCAGTGCTCACGAACACGAAGCTCTCGACAGATGGTGAGCGCCGCACGGCTTCAAGAACGGTTATGGTGCCGGCGGTGTTCGTCTCAAACGTTTGGGCTGGATCATCGAGAGCGTGCCCGACGTGGGGTTGGGCAGCCAAGTGAAACACGGTTGAAGCGTCGCTGATCGAGAATGCGTGGCTGAGGTCGCCACGCACGACATTCAGGCCGGGGATTTCTTGAGCAAGCCGGTCAGGCTGCCGCCGCGCGAGAATGCTGATCGCGGCCCCGCGATGCCCTAGACATTCGACCAAGTGCGAGCCGAGGAAGCCCGTAGCGCCCGTTACAAAGACCGTATCCAGTTTAGCCATCTCATCTCTCCTTCGACGCCATCGCACGGACGAGGAGCAGCCGCGTCACCTCGTGCACGGGCTTCTTACCGGAGTCTGCATCCAATTCCGATAAGCAGCTCCGTCACATCGCGGTGCAGTTGTCCGACGTCGCCGTCTCTATAAGTGGAGACTCGGAAGGTGTAACTTGCGCGCGGCGCGTAGTGGTCGATGACGTTCACCGCGGTAACCCCTCGGACGGTGGAAAGCACGCGGGCCACAACATCGGGCTGCGCCCCGGCAGGAAACACTGCGGAAAAATCTCGGTACCGCTGGCCGCGCGCTAGGCGGTACTGCTTGAGCTCCTCCTCTGTCATCAGTTGCACGTTTTCCGTCTTTAAGATAACCTCCTTAGATCCCTCTTCTACAGCGATTTCGTCCGACGAAGCTCCTTTTATAATGCCGACGTGCACGGCTCCGGTGTAGACATTTCGGAGCCCGCGCGTGCTTCCGATGGACCGCTTAAACTCTTCCAACTCTTTGATGTTGGCCATAATGAGCTTATTGGAGCGTTTTAGGGCCGGTTCGGCGTCCCCGAAGTGCTTTGCTGCGCGCCTCATGATCGCAATGAATGCGTCGCGATCTCTGGCGTTGATAATGTCAACGAGCGTCGTGCATTGCGCGAGAAAAGCCTCGTGGACAGATCGATCGGCGCTCATCTGGATTGAGGCGTAGAGTGCGGGGCTCTGCCCTAGGATTCGTCCCACGAAATCTATGAGAATCTCATAAACGGGGCTCATGAAGCGGCGCGAGCGTTTGACATCAAAACGCAGGGCTTCAAGTGTAGCGCCCGTGGCGATGTAGCTGAAGTGGGTGAGTCCTTGAATGACCGACATGAGCCGGTCGTGCTCGTCAGCTGAGAGCTCCTCGACACGAGCGCCCGCGCCCTCAAAGAGATCCACGAGAAACTGACGTCCGCGCTCTCCGCGCACCGGTGTGACAATGACGGTCTGCCCCTCCATGTCGGGCATGCCGGGACCAAAAAGGGGATGGACGCTCACGAGCTCGACGCCTTGTGGGGCGCTGGCCTGCATCTGTTTGATGGGATCTCTTTTGATGGACGTTATGTCGAAGAGCACCGCGTCCGGTTTCAAGTGGGGTGCCACTTGCGCAATTACGTCGCAGGTCACGTCGATGGGCACAGCGATCATAACCACGTCGTAGTCTGCGTAGCGGACGCGCGAAGATCGTCCAACTAGCGTGACATCCATCCCCCGTTGCGCAAAAAATCGTTCGAACCAGCGCCCCATCTCTCCGTGGCCGCCCACGATTGCCGCTTTGAGTGACATTACTGCCCTCCTTCGTCGTCTCTCCCGTTCGCGCTTTGGAGTGCTTCGCGCACTGCCTCTTCCATAATCTGCACAGGCGGGTCAAAAGTGGTCCACAGGGCGAAGGAGGCCGCTCCTTGGTGTACCAACATCTTCACGCCCTCAATTGTTTGTAATCCTGCGGCGCGGGCCTCGCGCAACAAGGGGGTCTCGAGAGGGTGATAGACGAGGTCGAAGACCACGAGCCCGGGATGCATTTGGCCTGCGGTTACGAGCGTCTGTCCTTCGAGCACGCCGCGCATTCCCACGGTGGTGGCGTTGATAAGCACGCGTGCCTCGCGTAGCAAGAGATCGACCTCATTTAGACTGTGTGCCTCTATGGCGCCGCAGCCACAGTCTATGTTCGCAGCGGTCATTTGTTGGGCTAAGATGAGCGATCTGCTCGCCGTCCGATTGGCAACGAGTACGCGTGCTCCGTTGAGTAGCAGTTGTGCCGCGATTGCTTTTGCAGCGCCCCCTGCGCCCAGGAGCAGGATGCTCGCGCCTTTGACCGAAACGCCGGCCTCCTCGAGCGCCCTGACCGCTCCAACGCCGTCGGTGTTGTAGCCTGTTCCCGTGCGGTCGACCGTGTTCACCGCGCCGATTCGTTTTGACAATGCATCAGGCTTGCAGTAACGCAAAGCGGCTTCTTTGAGGGGAAAGGTGATGTTGAGTCCACCAAACCCAAGCGCCCGCGCGCCGCGTATTGCCGTTTCAGCACGCTGTTTATCCACGTCGAAGGCGATGTACGCTGCATCGAGGTCCAGCGCGGCAAACGCGGCGTTATGCATCGCGGGCGAAAGCGAATGAGCTATTGGGCTGCCAAGCACACCATAAACGGTCGTTACTGCCATGTACGGATCTCTTCAATTGCGCGCTTTAACCGTGAAACGCTGAGCATCCCCGGTGACGCGCGCTTTCCGGTGAACCCGTACGGCCGCATCTTGGGGGAGATGTGCTGCCCGACGTACCCATAAAGCAGCGATGAACCGTAAATTCCCATAAGTGGCCTGATATGCGATCCGAGGGCGCCCAGGGGCACCACGCAGAAAGTAAAGCCCTCTTCTCGCGCGGCGAGGCTCACATCAAGCACCCTCGGCGCGTCTCGCAGGTGCTCAATGGTGACTGCCAGCTTGACGACGTCGCCGTAGCCATTTGCCGTTCGCATGACTTCAAGCATTGCCGCTTCCGCGGGCGTTCCGTCGAGGTCGTGATAAGAGATCAACGTCGGGCGTCCGTGCGTCGCTGCTTCAGCCATTAGGTCGTCTCTATCCGGCGCCATGAGCTCAATGTCGACAATCGACGCGTACGACATGAGAGGGTTGAGCTGCTCGCGGCGGTTCATCGCGGCGTTACCGCCCTCTTCGACTCGGCGATTCGTGAGAATAACAGGCAGCGAGACTTCTTCGAGATCGCGCAGTACGCCGTTCGTGTCATCAGCGAGATCGACGCGAAACTCGATGATATCCGCTCCCTCTTCTACGGCCTGTCGCGCCTGACCTGGCTCGTATATGACCCCGACGATCTTTGGTCCTCCGTCTCCTCCAATAATCACATCGCCCAGCTGAATCACGTCATCACCTCTCGATGAGCGTCTCCTCGACGCCTATGCCGAAATGCCGTCCTGCTCGCTCGCAGTGCGTAAGGACTACATCTCCTGGTTTCAATTCGGTAACGGCGACGGGTGTGCCTCCTTTCGCGACAAGCTTGATAGTCTCGGCGTTTTGAAGCAGCGTCTTGATCGTCGTTCCGTCTACGTCAGCCTCAATCAGAATGAGTGGGCGCCGCTCAATCTTTACGCGGCCGATCACGCCGTGACGCGTCTCTCCGTCACTGCGCACGATCATCACATCGTCTCCTGCCTGCAGCTCCGATAAGTAGCGCGTCTTTTCCTCTCCATAGACATACGCGTGTACCGGCCCAGCGTTTACGCGAAACGGCCTGGGAGCGACGTAAGGGCTCTCTTCGGTCTCAGCGTGGACTAAGAAAAAGCCGTTGGCGCCTGATCCGATAAGCATACCCTCCCCGCTGACCATGAGTGAACACGTGTCGATACACACGCGGTCGCCCATGCCGACAGGTTTCACGGTCGTTATGGTGGCGGGCACAAGCTCGATGACATGCTCCGATTTATGTGCAAATTCAATCGTTTTTGCGATTTGTGACAGATCATCGGTGTCGAGGAGCACGCCATCGGCGCCATGTTCCAAGGTCTCAAGCGCGGTTTTTGCCTCTTCAAACGATCTCACGCCTGCGATGATATCGACCGTTCCCTGCAACGCGGCGATGAGGTTCTCTAAGGGAATAACCTTCCAATCCGTTCCGATGATGATGAGGTGGCTGCACGCGCTTGCGATCTCTTGTGCGAACCGCTCGTGGGCTTTATCGGAGATCACGACATAGGCCGCCGTGTCAGCGGCCAGCGAGCTTAACCGCTTATAGTCGGTCGCACCGGTTGTCGTGCTTGGAAGAAGGAGCGTTCCGTCGCCTTCTCCGCCTTTTCCAACGACGCAAATGTCAGCGTGATCGTCTCGCCCCTCGTCAAAGGCCGCCACCTGTATCCCGCCGAGCTGCTTCACGGCATCCACGTCAGTTTCGCTGACCAACACACAGTCGGCTCCCGATTCGAGCGAGAAGGTGATGATCGGCTTTCGTTCCTCCCACGGGCCCGCGTCGGCCTTAATCCACACGCTCTTCATAATTTCCCACCATGCACATCGTCCTCAGTCATTTAACGTTAACGCTCTACTTCTTTCAGCGCCTCTTCGACGGAAGCGTTTTCGTGCACGATGCGCGTTATTGCGCGAACGATGTGAGTCGGCTTGTCGTGCTGGAACACGTTGCGCCCAATGGCCACGCCTCGCGCGCCTGTCGCGATTGCGTCTGAGATCATCTGAAGGAGCTCAGTGTCCGTCTCAACTTTGGGGCCTCCGGCGATGATGACCGGTACCGGACAGCTCTCAATCACGCGCCCAAACGAATCAGGGTCGCCGGTGTAGTTCGTCTTGATCATGTCGGCGCCAAGCTCTGCGCCCGCGCGTGCGGCGTGGGCGACAAACTCCTCGCCGTACTGGTCCGAGACCTTGGCACCGCGGGGGTACATCATGGCGAGAAGGGGCATGCTCCATTCGTTGCAGCGTTCCGCAACGTTACCGAGCTTTTGGAGCTGATTTGCTTCCGTCTTAGAGCCGATATTTATGTGCACGCTGACCGCGTCTGCGCCTACTTTGAGAGCCTCCTCGACCGAACATACCAGCACCTTGTCGTTTGGGTCAGGGCCCAGCGCGGTCGAAGCGCTCATGTGGATGATCAACCCGATATCACGGCCGTACCCGCGGTGACCGTGTGGCACCATTCCCTTCTGCATCAAAACGGCGTTTGCTCCTCCGGCGGCCACCTTGTTGACCATGTCGGAAAGGTTTACGAGGCCTTTGACCGGGCCTATGGAGATCCCGTGATCCATAGGGATGATAACGATGTTGCCGCTGTCGCGATTGGTGATACGCTCTAGTCGAACTACTTTTCCTATTTCCATGTTACTCCTCCGTATTGCTAATGTGTAACACTGTAACGTGGTTTCCGATATAAACTTTTTCGAAGAACCCTTATTACTGAAGCGACCAGAAGGAGAACGTATGCTTGTTGGCGTGCTCGGACCAGAAGGGACCTACAGTGAGATGGCTGCGCTGGCCGTGGGCTTTCCGGAAGATGCGCTGTGCTACTTTACTACCATAGAAGACGTTGCCCGCGACCTTCTCGAGCGCCGGCTTGACTGCGGCGTTATTCCCTTGGAGAACTCTATCGAGGGGTCGGTCGGAACCGCGCTCGACGTGTTGCTCACCCTGCCCCTGCAGATCGCCCGCGAAATCGTCCTACCCATACGCCACTTTCTTGCGGCCCTCGAGGGCGCAGATATTCAAGTGGTGTACTCTCATTGGCAAGCAATCGCTCAGTGCAACGCGTTTTTGCGTGCATTTGGACGAGAAGTGATTGCGGTGAGCAGTACGTCACAAGCCGCGCACATGGCGAGTGAGGATCGACGCGCGGCAGCGATTGCGTCATCTCGCGCCGTGGAACGTTATCACCTGCAGATCGTCGAGGCCGACATTCAGGATGTTAAAGAAAATTTCACTAGATTCGTCGTCGTGACGCGGCGCGGCGGACAACCGCAGGCTCGAGAGGACTTGAAGACGTCAATCGTGCTCGAGCTGAAACGGAATAAACCAGGAGCCCTCTACGAGGTGCTCCACGTGTTTGCGGAACGGCAGCTGAACCTCACGAAGATTGAGTCGCGGCCTGCAAAGCGGTCGCTCGGTGAGTACCTCTTCTACATCGACCTTGGGGGCAGTGCGTCCGACTCCGTGGTCTTGGATGCGTTTGATGCGCTGCAAAAGCACGTGTCGCGACTTAAGGTGCTCGGATCGTACACTTCAGAAACCAATTTTGCACCATAACGGCAAAACACCACAATGCACCCGGAGACTGCTCTTCGCGCAGTAGCTTTGTCTGATGGATGGCGTTCACCGTCATACTCATCGCCGTGCTTCACATACCACTCGCGTTCGAGTCTCTCCCGATAATCCAGTTTCCGTTGCGTCCGCGAGACGGTTCCGCTGTAGGCGCTACGCTTCGCGTGGGAGGCGCACGTACGACCCGAGGTATGACTACACCCGTGCGACGGCAAACCTCTGGTCACAGATGCTAAATACGACAGAACGCAATGACTAGAGAGTATGAAGCTGCTCGCTACGGACGTCGACAACACGCTGACGGGTGACCGCGCCGCCTACTTGAGCCTAGTTGCCCTGCTCTCGATGCATCGTGACGTCACTATCGCTTACGTCACGGGCCGCGATAAAATCCAAATGTTTGAGATCATGGTCGCCGAGTGTTTGCGCGAGCCGAATTACGTGCTGTGTAACGTCGGCACCGAAATCTATGAGGGGCCCGATTACCGGCGGGATGACGCGTGGACGCGGCACATCGATCGTCAGTGGGACCGCCTTGAGCTACACCAGGCGCTTGCGACGATCCCGTATCTTTTCCAACAGTCGCGCCAGTTTGAGTTTAAGCAGAGCTACCATCTTTTTCGCAAAGCCGATGTTGTTATACCAGAGATCCATAAGCGGCTCGAAGAAATCGGCATCGCACACAAGGTTGTCTACTCGAGCGGGACCGACCTAGACGTCATTCCGAAAAGAGCGGGAAAGGGAGAAGCGGTCGACTACATCAGAAAGAGGCTTCGAATTCGTCCACGCAGCGTCCTCGCAGCAGGCGATAGCGGGAACGACATCGAGCTGCTCTCTGCCAGGTTTTTGGCGGTCGTCGTCGGCAACCATAAATCGGAGCTCAACGTCGACGCGCTGCCTGAAGACGTATACTGGGCGCGTGAAAACTACGCGGCAGGCATCATCGAAGGAATAGGGCACTTCGGATTTTTAGAGTCCCCGTGAGCTGGAGGCGCACCCGCCTATGCGGCGCGCGCATATCAATCTATTGGGATCTCTCGAAGAGCACCTTTGACGCGATCATTTTCGCTTTCGCGCGCGTCAGCTTCGCTTTCTGTAAAGTAGTCAAGCGCGGGTGGACAGTTGATCGCCAGTAGTTCGTAGAAACGTCGCGTTACAGAGACTTCACCGATTTCGATCTCGTGGAGATAGGCGTCTGTGAGAACCTTTGGAAGGGCTCCGATACGCTTGAGGATTACAGCGATGGCTATGGCCGCTCGATTAGCATCATCAGTAGACCAACTCTCTATCATCTCGGCATAAAGTTTCGCTGGAATTACAAAAAGCTTACGCCGCCTTTTGTGATTTATTTGCTTTTTTCTGCTTAACCGGGGCTTTTCATCTTGCGTCCAGAGGATTTGCGTGTACGTCTTCGTAGACGAACATGGTGACGTGGCGCGCGGCGCTAGGTCATTTTCGCTCAGCTCTCGCAACGTTTTTCCCCTCAGGTTTGTATTGCATTACGCGATGACCTTTGCAGCTGAGATGAAGGAGAATAAGCAGCGATTCTTGCGCGAAATGTACACCATTGCTCAGGGTCGATTTGGGGTCTTAATTGATTCTTATGACATCGGCGAAAAGCACGGGTTTGATTGGGAGACACTCGAAACGATCGTCGAGTACTTGGAGGCAAAAGAGCTTATCGCTTCGTATGAGGGCACGCTGTATGCATCGCTTACTATCAAAGGAGTTGAACACATCGAAAGCGCTCAGTGATTCACCCTTCCATTACCCCGACTAGGCTCTTACTTCACGTTAGCTAGTTCCATTGGTAATCGAACCGCTCACCGTCGATCGCGAGCACACTCCCTCTGCCAAATTGGACGCATAAAGAAAGGCATTAATAGTCTGCGCACGTTGACGATCTGGAGGCGAATCCCGTGAAAGTTCCACTTAATCAAGACACGATGATGAAGTGCATCTGTCCCGGCTGTCCGACCTTTCAAAAAAACACCCTTACCGATGGCACGTATTGCGCAATGGGCGTGAGCGAAAAGAAGCCCGAAATGAAGGGGTGTGACTGCTTAAGCTGCCCCCTCTACGCGGAATATAACCTAGGCGGCGCCTACTTCTGTATCCACGGTGCGGCAGATTGAGATGCTTACATTGAACAAGCAAAGCATGGCGCACGCATATTCGCCTTCTGGTTCGACCCCAGTTGCCAGCTGACGAGCACACGGGCGTCAACAATTGGAATTCTGACGCACCGTTTTTTTTGCAGTTTTGGCTTGTAACTTGAAATCGTCGACTCTTTGCGTTAGGCCTGGTGATGCCGAGCGCGTTTAGGTTGTGGGTTAGAACTGCTGAGCAAAGCTATTAACGCACAACCCGCATGCATTTGTCGTGAAAGGCGTCCTCATTGGTGGCACGAGAACCGGCGTTGGAAAGACCACGATAACCCTTGCCCTGTTAAAAGGGCTCTCTAAAGCTGGATATCAGGTGCAGTCCTTTAAGGTAGGCCCTGGGTTCGTGGATGTCAAGCTTCACGAACGGTTGACCGGACGGCCGTGCTACAACCTCGACGCGTTCCTGATGGGCGAAACTGGTGTCAAGCGAGACCTAGCGAAAGCGAAGGCGGATTTCGTCATCATCGAGGGCGCCTCCGGGGTGTTCACCGGTGCATCGAGCACGGCGCGCATTGCCGACATCATTGGCGCTCCTATGATCCTTACGGTCGATGCGAGCGCCTCTTCAGAGAGTGTGGCTGCCACGGTTCTTGGATTTATGCAGTACGCCTCGCATACGCCTCATGAGCTGCGTATCGTTGGTGTCGTCGCGACGCGCGTTGGAAGCGACAAGCACATCGAAGACATACGAAAGGCTCTCGAGAGAATCGGGATTCCGCTTGTGGGTGTCCTTCGAAGGGACGTCTGGGAGCGCAGCCGTCATCCAAGCCAGCCCTGTGGACGAGAACCCGCAGTTACAGATGCTAGTCTCGTTGCGATCTGCGAAGATCTTGACGTTGCATCTATTATAGGCGCCGGAGCAGAGCTTATCGTTCCTGCCCCCGTGTCTGGTTCCTTCAGCCGGGCACACGTAACGATCGGCGTTGCGTTGGATGCTGCGTTCTGTTTCTACTACCGCTCAAATATTGAGGCACTAGAACATTCTGCGAGGCTTGAATACTTCTCGCCTCTGAATGAGCAGCTCCCGCCAGTTGACGGCCTTTACATAGGTGGAGGATTTCCCGAGGCGCACATTCACGAGCTCAGCGCAAACGCGGCGCTTCTGAATGATGTATACGTGAAAGCTGCAGAAGGCATGCCTATCATTGCAGAGGGTGGCGGACTTGTATATTTGTCCCGTTCACCTGCTATGAACGACGGAGCTCTGCACAAGCTCGCCGGCGTCATTCCCGCTGAGGTCCGGACGACCGATAATTTGCAAGCGCTCGGGCACTCAGAGTTTGAGATCGTGCAAGACTGCGCTATTGCAGGCCGCGGGGAACGACTGCGCGGGCACGAATACCATTATTCCGTCGCCGAACCAGACCGCGATGCTCGATTTGCTTACAAAATGATCCGCGGGACTGGTATTCACGGATGTGATGGTATTGTCGAATCCAACGTTCTTGCTTCGTACCAGCACATACACATTTATTCCCTGCGGCACGGATTTGACGGGTTTGTCGGTGCCGCGCAGCGATATTCGAGATCCTAGCTCTCTACTGCTGCCTCTTCGCACAAATCGACGCCTTCTTCAAATTTTTTCGCGCAGAACAGCAGTGAAATCCTGGTATTTGCCGAAAAGGCCAGGATCATCTACGGCCGGAACGCGCTTAAGCACACGTCACTCTTGGCTGGCCGATGAGCTCTCTTTTCTATCTCGTGCCCGAAGCATCTCCTTACGTTGTTCTCGTCTTCCCGAGTCGTTCAAGCTGAAGGGCAGGTGTTCGAAGCCAAGGCGGGAAAACGTTTATCTCTTGGTGCGGCGTCTTCCTAAGCGGCGTCTAACGCGAGGTGAAGCATGTTTTGCAAACTACCGCTCATCAAACTGCTGCTGATATTCGGTTTTGTAATCGTCTTGATACAAATGCTTGTATTGGCTGTAGTCATCTTGATACACGTTTTACTATTGGTCCCTGGGTTCCGAAAGGCCGTGATGAAGCGTAGTTCTTGCTGTCAAAGCGACTGACTGCTCTCTAAGCCACTGATGCGACCTCCCGAACGATAGTCGTTATGGGGTCATGAGTAGTGCGTGGCAACGGGATACACCGTCTTACTTGGAAAACGTTCTTACTCACAGCGTGAGGATCTTAGCAAATAATTCTGTTTCCAAATTCATGCTCTTTTTACCAGTTTCTGTCGTGACCCGCCCGGAGTCTCGGAGCACAGCTAAAGTGGTGAGGTTAAGCGACGGTCGCCGTAAACTCTGCGTGGGTTAGGAGACCGATACACCATGTTGCAAGCGAGGGATATACGCGCCCGCGTCGGACAGAGGCGTAAAGGGCTTGCTGTAGCCGCGATAGCTATAATTTCTGGTCTAGTTCTCATCTACGTAGCCAATAATATATTGAGCGCGACCACCCTAGGCCAAGCGTTTGCTGCCTATGTTGGGGTATTTGCGGTCGCAGCGGGGATACTATACGGCGCAAGCACGCTGCTAGTCTCTGAGTGAGTTCATTGTGTTTCGCAAAACCTTTTACTCAGGACGTTACAAGGGCGTACTATGAGACGGGACGTATCTTCTTCGCGGTTCTTGCCGTCTGCGCGCGGGCGCTACTAGATAAGACCGTGTCGATTGCCCGAACGCGTTAGGCGTAGGGCGCACGCTACTTCGTGAGATCGCAGCATCACAAACATCTATAAAGCAGGAGGGGGGGCACGGCGCACAGGACAACCGGGTCGCGCACGCCTGAGGATAAAAAACCAGCCTAGATTGACTTTCTCCCGACGACCCGGGCTATTATGCGCGCGTGTAATCGACTACGTAGTGCTCTTTCATTATACCAACGCTTCTGTTTTTGAGGTAGCATCTCCGTAACGCCCATCTCGTTGCGCAGCCAAAACCCGCTCACCATAACGTCCTTGTGGAGACCGTGAAAGGTTCTCGGCATGCGCCAAACTGCCCTCGCACAGGTTAAGAAAATGAGTAGAACCTGAGAGGTTACTTTTCTGCTCCATCGCGAGCAAAAAAGCCACCACCGGTTCGTGCGCGCGCGTCCGGCTTTACCTCACGGTGACTAACCCTCCAGCTCTCGCAACTCGCTCGATTTAGCAAAAAAAATCTCGGCGTTACGTTGTGACAAGCGCTTAGGGGGCCCCGGCTGAAACTCAGACTACGCAAAGTAACTGGCGCTCGATCGATCAAAATCTTTTACGAGCTTGATTTTGAGATCCTCCGGTTGCCATGATACGTTCGGGTACGCGAGGTGCGGGATGAAACGCTCGGTATTTGCTGCGAGAAGGGTCGCGGGGTGCTCGTCACCAAAGGCGTTCTTCGTAATCGCGTGGACGCGCTGTCGGACAACGCGCTCGCTCAGGTAACCCAACGAGTGCATGTACTCGTGGAGCTGCACGTGAAACACGTAGGGCTTCCACAATGTGGGGTCGGTTTCCTTGATCCGCTGAAGAGGCACCTGGTTCATGACGATGATGTTCGAGCCGACCGGGTAGAAGGCGCCGAAGAAGCCGTTTGGCTGGTTGCCGAGGTTGGCCAAGCCCAGCATTATGCCGCCTCTGCTCATGCCCGTTGACTTTTCGACGGTTGCCTTGACCACCTCGAAGATGTCTGACAGCGTTTCAGCGTTTTCAAGCAATTTGATTAAATATTCGTCCATAGTGCTCGGTTGAGAACAGTTTGCAAAGTGTCGTAACTAGATGTCTTTAGATATATATTCAGATATAATCGTACTTAAGCATTTCACTACGAAAGTGCGGCGCCGCCCGTCGGCTTTCAGGACAACGCTGACGCACGAACAATGCTAGCAAACGCGCGGTTTACAATCCGGGAGGCAGCGCAGGCAGGCCTTCTCGACGAGCAGTGTGCTCAGGCCGACCGACGTCACCACACGTTTGAGTGGATCCTGTCCTTGCTGAACCGGTTTTGCGCTGGCGGCTCTTCGGCCGGGTGGCCGACCACCACAAATGCCAGCGGAACCACGCCTTCGGGGAGCTGGCAGTGCTTGGTAAATCCTGCCACGTGCCCGTCCATCGGGTAGACGCCGGTCCATACGGCTCTCAATCCAAGCGCGCGAGCAGCAAGGAGTAGGTTCTGCGTCGCCGCTGAACAGTCTTCCACCCAGAATCCCGGAACGATGACGTTCCTCGTGTCAGCGCAGACGAGTATGCCAAGGGGCGCGTGCTTCACCATACTGCAAACGGGCTAAACGTCGGAATGGCGTCGAGCATTGCCCGATCTCTGATGACAATAAACTCCCCGGGCTGTTCGTTCGCCGCTGAAGGCGCACTCATTGCTGCCGCAAGGAGCTTTTGCGTCGTCTCATCATCAATTTGCTCGTCCGTGTATCGTCGTACACTTCTTCGCGTAAGAATAGCTTCTAATGCATCCATATGTTTGTTCCTCCGGCGTCATTTATTTGCGCTTAGGTGTCATTATGCGTGCGTCACGTCGCGCCGCAGTGAATGCTACTTGCGCTGGTAGGCACAATACAGGTAAGAGTCATTGAGAGTACTTGTCCTGCATTCGGCAGCTTCCCAGCTAACGACACTTGCTAACGCTTGAATCCTAGCTGTGCTGGTGCTTCTGCGTTCAAGCGGTCGCTTCCATCCAAACCGCTCTACGCAGTTTTTCTCAGTGGCTCTTTCGGTGCGGGCGAATTGAGCCGTCGAACACGCACGCAGCACCATCGGCGCAATCAGGCAACGTCGTTTCAAACACGTGGGTAACGGCAGAAAACGTTACCTCTACAAAGTCGATGCCCCTTGAAGTCAACTTCACGAGGTGGGAAAGCGACTCGTAGCGCTGCTCGATAATTCTCTTGTTTAGAAAATAGCGGACTATAGATGTGCACGTGTGGCGATCATAGCCCAGTTTTTGTGTGATCGTACGGACATCGCCGCATGTGCGGGTATCGCCCTGCGTCACTGAATACAGCGCATGGATAAACTGGTCTTGCTTGCATCGCAAGTCGTCAAGATGTCGTGGCATAGCCTTGCCTCTGTTATTCGTTTATTATTCATTCCAAAGCTCAAATAACTTCGCAAGGAAAAAATGTTAATACACTTTTGCAAGCGAATCCTCCAGCTCAAACGCTTTCTCGCGCCTCGAAATCTCCTTACTGTGGTTGCGTTATGAGCGTTGGCGCGGATCGCTGTCTTCTGCTTCCTAGCGCTGTGCAAGCGCGTTGTGCAACCGGGGGCACTAACGTGATGACGTATTTAGGCCGCCAAAGATCGAGTGCGTGCCGGTGCCCGTTTCTTGAACCGCATTCCGCCATCTCCGGGATAGGGGTCGCGATGATCGTGCTCACCGTAAACGGATATCCGCGGGAATCCCTTTGGGAAACGCTTCGCACGTGGTCTTTGAGTTCGGGCACCGGTGAGCGCACTGAAAGCAGCGCGGGATATGAGCGAGCAGCATCTAAGAACCCCATGCGCTTAAAGCTCATGACGCAATGAAGCCTCGCCGAGAGCGTGGCGAAATAACTCGCAGCGAGTGGTACCTCGTCTCTGAATAATTGCTGAAGCGCTTAAGCGGTCGTTTGCGCTGCGTCGAGCTTAGTCTTCGGTAGCAACGCAGCCCGCTTTGAAAAGCGGCACATAAGCTTATAACCCCCGCGCTGTAATCTCGGCTATATGTACATCGGTAAGTCAGTTCGCCTTGAGCGTATTTTTAACCGGGACACGAGCAATACCATCATCGTGCCGATGGACCACGGCGTCAGCGTAGGCCCCATCAGAGGTCTCGAAGATCTCCGCATCGCCGTCAACAGGGTCGCCGAGGGTGGAGCCAATGCCGTGCTTGGGCATATCGGCTTGGCAAAATACGGTCACAGAGGCTATGGTCGGGACGTCGGGCTGATAATGCATCTTTCAGCGAGCACGTCGCTTGCTCCCGATCCAAACCGCAAGGTGCTCGTAAAGACCGTTGAAGAGGCCATCAAATTTGGCGCAGACGCCGTCAGCGTTCACGTGAACGTTGGGGCACAGAATGAATCCGAAATGCTCGCCACACTTGGACACATTTCGGAACGGTGCGACTATTGGGGCATGCCGCTGATTGCGATGATGTATCCGCGAGGCGAAAAGGTCGAAGATGAACACGACGTTGAACCCGTGAAACTCGCTGCGCGCGTTGGCGCGGAACTGGGGGCCGATATCGTCAAGACGAACTATACAGGCGAGGTCGACACCTTCAAGGAAGTCATCGCCGGATGTCCCGTGCCGGTCGTGGTGGCGGGGGGCCCGCAAATGGACACTGAGAAGGAGCTGCTGCAGATGGTCAGAGACTCGATCGACGCAGGGGGGCGTGGCGTCGCGATAGGCAGGAACATATTTCAAGCAAAGGATCCGACCAGCTTAGTGAGAAAAATCGCACGCGTTGTGCACGAAGGTTACGAAGTCGACGAGGCTGTACGACGGTAGCGCGGCGCCGCTTTTCAACTCCAGTGACAGTCCCGTAATCTTAGGACGGGCAGCACTACACCCGCCGACGGTTTGCAGATTCGTGGCGTGCGCACATTTTTCAAAGTCTTACCGGGCGCTGCCGCGGCCAGCACGAGTTCAGCCAAAATACCGGCTGACGAATCGCTTAAGCCACGTTTTTGCAACAGAGAGCGTCAGAAACGTAAGAATGCCCCCCGACATACCTCGCCGCAAGGCGGTCCGCGTGAGGAGCCACATCAACGCGAAGCGCGCGACGTGACGCTCGAGGATCGCGATCATTCGGGTGGCCACCCAGGTGGCAACGAGCGTGATCCATAGGAAGGTGAGAGCAAAGAGACTCAGCGGGAACGATATCAGTCGGTCGATAAACAGCGTTCCAAGAATGCCGACACCGAGAAGAATTGCCGTCGTGCGCCACAAAGCAAATCGGCGCTTTCGCCGGCCCAGCATCTGGTCGATGAACCCGTCTATGATCTCTTCTTGATACTCGGGGGTTTCGTTCACCGCCATGATGACGGCTTCGATATCGTCAAAGACCTGGCCGGCTTGCATACCAAAAGATAGCATCGGGGCGTATATATACACACCCTTTGGGGAACGTGCGACGGCTAACGCCTTCTACTTACGACGTAAGCGACGACTACCAGTCCGGCTACAGCGAAGACGGCCTGAAAGCCGGGTAACGGGTTTCCGCTGCTAGATGCGGCGACGTTGCCGATTTGGATGGGGATAGTTTCGTTCTCGCTCGTGAGGTTTCCGCTGGTCGCGTGGAAGCTAAGGTCGTAGTTGCCTGAAGCGCCAGTTAAGGCGGTGATGTTCACCGAGAAGACCGCGGTTGAATTGGATGCGATGTCTAAGGCGCCTCCGTTATCGACGCTGATTTCTTTTGGCAGGTTTGCGAAGACGAGGTACGTCGAATTCGCGGTGTTGGCGCCCCGGTTCAGCACCGTAACATTGACCGCGACGCTGTCGTTTTGGTAGGTGGGCTCAGAGATCGCTGTGATGGTAAGCGTGGTGTTGCTCTCCGCGTGGTTGGTTTCGTTCAAAATGTTTGTCGCATTGCCTGTTGTATTGGCAGTCGCGTTAGTGGTCGCATTGCTAGTGGCATTTGTCTGCGCTGTAGCGTTGTGACTCGATATCGTTAAATTCGCTTGGGTCACTTGGATATCGACCTGGCCGATAGCGCCTTGTTGTAAGTACTGGGATAGCTGTACATTCCAACCTACCACGCCGTGCCCGAGCATCATCTCAGCAGGTACCGCGGTGTCGTTTGGATCGCCGGTGAGGCCACTCAAGTCCGCCGTTATGTGCGCTGCCATCTTCTGTTGATCGAAACCAGGGTTCGAGGCATTCCACGTCGACGGGTCGCCGGTATGGCAAAGCGCACAGTTGTTGAGGACGTCTGCCGAAACCTGAACGAATCCTCCGGGACTGACGCGATTAACGACAGTGCCGTTGACCAGGAACGAAATCTGTGGCGTCGCCGGTTGGGTGAGTTCGATTGGCGCGACGATTGGGGTGGAATTATCTGAGTCGGTCACTCGAATCAAGTACTGGCCTGGAGTGAGGCTGGCCGGGGGCACCCAGCGGTATTCGATTTGGCCGCTCGGTCCTGGAATAAGGTTGTTCTGGCCACCGTCGTTGACAACTGCTATGGTCGTCCACACACTCCCAGGGTCATCGTCGATGCCTTTTTTCTCGTAGTCGGAGTAGTACTCGATCTTTGCCGTATCTCCTACCTTACCGAGATTGGCCTGTATCAGCACCGCACCCCCCGCATTAACCTGCTTCTCGTTAAGAGAAACCATGGTCGTCGCTGCGATCGGCGCGGCAATAAAAGCAGCGATAAGCGCGGTGACTACGAAGATAAGTATGCACGTATGTATGTGTGCTCTTTTCATAAGACATCACACCGCAAAAACGGTCGCTCGCCCCTCAACGGATGGTGAACCTTATACCTATAAAAACGCTTCGAACTTGACTTATCAGCGCGCACGCGAGCTAAGGGCTGTTTTTGGCTGCGTGTGGCTGGATCTTTTGCGTATCCGCGAGCACGTGGTCAATGCGTTGCTGGGCGTCTGTGGAGTTGTCCCACAGGAGCTCGAAGCTGGCCTCGAGATATTGTGCATATTCGGGGCTATTCGTCCAGAAAGCGGTATCAGCTGCGTCCTTTCCGTGGCGGAGCGCATCAAACGTTATAGTCGTCAAACTTTCGTGCACGTCGGCTACGAGAAAGCGCATCCCCGCGTAGTCGTCGTAGTGGCGGACCTCGATGCCCCCTACAAGAGCCTCTCGCACCGAATCGATGTTACGTAGCAGGATTTCGGTGATGTACCGCACGCGAACGCCCCTATTTGTCGCGTCGATGAAATACTCGATGAGCCCACTTGTAGAGAGTATTGGAATGCCGCCGAGTGACGAAATGAATAAGACGCGTTCTTCTGCGGTCTTAACTAGCTGTTCCATGGCGGCCAGCGTGTTAGAACGGCCTTTTATCACTTTGAACGTATAAAGGTCGTTCGTGAGGACGTCACTGGACAAGTACTCGTTTGCGAGCTTTAACACTTCATCCCGATTCTCTTCCATCCAGCGAAGCTCATACGCGTGGCGCATCATAGCGGCTTCGAGCGCCGGTTCGACTGAAACCGCCGCGTATTTTGTCGGCTTCTCGACCGACTCTTCAACCATCCCTTTTTCTGCGAGCGTTTCCAGGATCCGATAGACGTCGACTCTATAGCTGTGCAGCAGTTTGGCGAGCTCCCCTGTCGTTTTCGGACCGTATTTCAGCAATAATGCGTACAGGTGAGCCTCTTTCGCGCTGAGGCCGAACGCTTCAAGCTTTTCAATTAACGCCTCCTGCATAGGCGGGAATACGTAGCGGTTGGACTTATGCCTTTGGGTCCGCCGTGTCGAGCTGCATCTGACGATAGATTCGCTCATCATCTCGCTTAACGGCTTTATTCGTCTTGCCCTGCGTCAACCGGTTGCTGACCTAACGTCTCAATCGCGGCAGGTGAGGTTTGATAAAGCTTCTGCAGGGAACCCTCGCAGCCCGTTAGCGTTCCACTCCTAGCAGATTTTAGCCAGAGCAGGCGCCTAACTTTACGTGAGAAAAAGGAACAGGACGCCTAGCACGAAGACTTGGCAGAAGTTGTCTGTCTGGGCTGATTATGTCCGGCCGTCATTCCCAGAAAAGAAGCAGCATCCTTGCACTAGCGTGTCCGCCACCGGAAAAAATCTGTCCTTGTGCCGGCCACGTGTGGATCGCGTCGTTGGGGGCAGCGTAGCGCCATTTGCACAGCCCTCCATTCGTGGGACAACCGCATTTTTTAAGCTGCATCGTTGCGGCTTGGTAGCCGCCGAGGTTTACATCGAGTCCTAGCGTCGTGCTCAAGGTTAGGGGGACGATCTTATCAGTGAGCTTGATATTCGCTGCAAAGAGCTTGTGATGTTGACGTTGAGCGTGTTGATGTCCCGAATGATCTGACAGTATCCTGCGATGGGACCGTTGATAGACAGATCGTAGCACTGTGCGGTGTCGTTTGCATCGCCTCCAAATACCGTCACGTAATAGCGATACTGATCCTCGAAGCGGTCCGCCTTAAAGGGGTAATTCCTTGTTTATCCGTCGTGGTATTTTTGATTTCAACATATTGAGAATAATTCTTAGGATCGTCGCCGTTATTTGCGTGCAGCGAGATGCGTTTGCCGAGCTAATGCGATCTCGTGAACGCTTTTTTTCAAGGCTTTTTCCTTGCAAACCGGCTCTGCATGGCGCTAAAAAAAGCAGAAGCATGCTCTTTGGAATGCAATCGCAAACGTTATGTCACTATCCATCGTCGTATTACGCAAGATTCGCGCGAGCAGTCGGCTAAGTCGCAGCAGTTTCACGCAATTTGTTTTGCGCTCACTGCGACAAAAAGGGATAGCATGACCAACATTGATTGGCAACGCTTTGACACAGGGTGCATTCCGCTCCGTCGATGTTCGCTGTGCCGTCATCAGACGAAGTTCGATGCCGCCGCTGAGCCGAAGTACTATTGTGCGCGTCTCAAGCAGTGGACCTCTCCGATGTTCGAATGCCCTTTTTGGGACGCACAAGAGGAATGGAAAGAGTGGTATTCCTACTGTACGTCTGCAAAGGTGTAAAGGCCCTGATCCCTCTAAAAGCTGAGGACCCTTCGTGTGGTGCGATCACGATCTGCGTGACCCGATCGCGCTTCGAGATCACGACCGACGATACCGCTTTTCGAGCGAGTCGCGAACGAAACAACCTATAGTATCCCCTTTGTGCTCCGCACTCCCTCTCTGGGCTGCAGCGCATCATTAAGGGCGATGCCCAGCGCTTTGAAAATAGCCTCTATCGTGTGATGGTCATCGGTGCCGTAAGCGTTCACGTGAATCGTTAGCATGGCGTGAGAAGCGAGTGATTGGATGAAGTGTTTCACCAAGCTGGCATCGATGCCGTCGACGCATGAGGCGATCGTGGTATTAAACACCAGGTAGCTCCGTCCAGCTGCATCGACGGCGATGGTCGCGAGCGAATCGTCCATGGGAATAGAGGCACTTCCGAACCGTTTGATACCTTCCATGTTCGTGATCACACTTTTAAGAGCCATTCCGAGCGCGATGCCGACATCCTCGACGACGTGATGCGGATTTCCGTCGCTTAGTACTGTAAGGCGTACCCCTATGCCGCCGTGCAGGGATAGCGCCTCTAGCACGTGCGTAAAAAATGGCACGCCGGTGTCAATGGCTCTCTCTGAAGCATCATCGAGATTAAGATGAAGGTCGATCTTGGTCTCTTTGGTTGTTCTCGCGATGTCAGCCCTGCGCATATCGATCATACACTCTAGAGGTCACTCACGATGTTAAACGCTTCGTTCAGCGTGAACTTACCGGTGTATATTGCGGAGCCGATCACAACGCCGGCTGCCCCCGTCCGAGCAATCGCTCTGATGTCATCCAGAACGCCGATGCCGCCCGACGCGATGACGGGGATGTCAACGTATTCGACGAGAGCACGTATGACGTCGCCACGTACCCCACTCATCCTCCCCTCTGTTTCCACGTCCGTAAAGAGCAGTGAACCTGCGCCAAGCTCCTGAAAGATTAGGCCAAGCTCCTGCGGCCTCAAGCCGGAGCTTCGGGTCCACCCCTCAATGAGCACCTCCCCGCCTCGCGCGTCAACGGCCACCATGATGGACTCGCTGCCAAACTCGCGACTCATGTTGTGGACAATGGTCGGATCTCGTACAGCGGCGGTGCCAAGAATCACTCTGTTTGCGCCGACCTGAAGTAAATCAGCGACGTCTTCATATGCGCGAATCCCGCCGCCTACCTCGATAAACGCGTCGAGTTTTGCTAGCTTATAGATAAGCTTCAGATTCCGTGGCTTCCCGAATGCACCGTCAAGATCGATGATGTGAAGGTGGTCAGCACCACTGGTAATCCAGTGTTCCGCGACAGCAAGCGGGTCCTCGAGCGAAACGAGGACGTCATCAGGTACCCCTCCGACAAGTTGAACACAGCGACCATCCTTAATGTCAATGGCGGGAATAACCTCGAATGACACGATTTCAGCACATCCCTACGGCAAGACAATGCACCCGATCTGTTTTGCATCGTATTAACTGTTTGTAGCTTGCACGCCTGGCACAAGAGTGCGCAACGCACGACCAGGTATCTTCCTATCTGCCACGGAGCTTGCCTCTCACAGGGGTTGACCAGAATATGTGGGAAGCTGCAACGCGATCAGCCAGATGCGACAAGAGCTGCTTTGAGTCGAACGCCGGAGGACAGTTCAGAGCTTATCTATTAGAAATGGGGGATACCATCTTTGCAAGCTGTTCCAGCACGACGATTGCGGCCTGCTTGTCGAGTGGCTTGTTGTCATTTCCGCATTTCGGGGAGTAGATACACGCTGGGCATCCGACGTCACAGGAGCACCCTGTGACAAGCTCGTGGGTGACGGTGATAATTTCGGCAATCAGCTCTACGGCTTTTTCGGCCAGACCGATCCCACCCTCAAAACCGTCATAGATGAAGATCGTTGGAGCAGCGGTATCTGGATGGCACGTGGTCGAAACGCCACCGATGTCCCACCTATCGCACATAACGTGCAGCGGCATCATGGCGATCAGCGCGTGCTCTGCGCCGTGCAGACCGCCGCCGATGTCGAGTTCCTTATTCTCTACCTGCGTGACGGCTTCATCCGGGACGCTGAACCACAGCGCCGTCGTGGTGAAGCGGAGCGGCGGCAAATCAAGGCTCTCGATTCCCACGATTTGATCGTACCGGAGCGTCTTGTATCCAACGTACTGCTCAACGACTTCGACGATGCCGAATGATACCACGAGCGCACCGTCAGGCTTTTTTTCGAGCTCTTTGACGATCCGAAGATCAACGGTTTTCATCGGTACTGTGTGGTAATCTACGTTTTTCTTGCTCACGGAAATGATGCGGTTGGTCAAGTCGAGCTGCTCGACGACATAGGTCTCACCTTCGTGAAGCAGCACGGCCCCCGCGTGAGCCTCTCGATATGCGCGAGTCTTGTCGAGCGTTTCGAGGAGCCGACCCTCGCAGAGAACTTTGAATGTCTGGGGGGAGAGCGCGTTCAGAGGGACCGCCTCTGTGGCCCTGCCCCTGCCTGAGTACACCCACCCATTCGGAGTGTCTTTGGCTAGGCCTTGGCGCTGCAGCTCCTCAAGCGATTCGGCGAGGAGAACGGGAAAGTACGCTGCGTCGCGAGGTAGGCGAAGCGGCAACTCGGCAGCCGCGCACATAACGTGTCCGAGGGCAATATACTCGTTCGATAGATCGATAATGGCGTGCTCGTGCGACCCTCCGAACAGCGCGCTAGGATGCTTCATAAAGTACTGGTCGAGCGGGTCGTGAAATCCGACCAGGGTCGCGAGCGACTCGCCCTGCCCGCGGCCTGCTCTCCCCGCTTGTTGCCACGTCGAAATGATCGTGCCGGGATACCCTGCCATGATGACAGCGTCTAAGCTACCGATGTCAATGCCGAGCTCCAGTGCATTCGTAGACGTTACGCCTGCCAAGCGACCGCTTCTTAAGTCTTCTTCGATCCGCCGCCTTGTCGATGGCAAGTAGCCGGCCCGATAGGCTGCAATCCGGTCGGCGAGCAACGGTGTCGATTCTTTCGCCTCATTTTTTGCCCAAAGGGCGATGAGTTCTGCCATCTTTCGCGACGGTGCGAAACAGAGTGTCTGCAGCTGGTTGCGGATAAAGAGTAGGAACAAGTCTTTGGCTTCCTGATGGGCGGACCGTTTCCCTATGCCGTCAGCGTACGGGTTATACAGGACGAAATATTTGCGCCCTCTTGGGGATCCATCTTCAGATATGAGGGTGAAGGTTCTTCCGGTGAGCTTCTCGCCAAATTCAACCGGATTTGCAAGGGTCGCAGTGGAGATGACAAACTGCGGCTCGGATCCGTAATACGAGCAAAGTCGCTGTAGGCGCCTTATCAAAAGGGCGACGTTCGATCCAAAGACTCCTCGATACACATGTGCCTCGTCAATGACAATGAACTTCAAGTTCGCCAGAAATCGTTGCCATTTGTAGTGCCAAGGTAAGACGTGATGGAGTTCGTACGGGTTACTGATCACGATCCTCGCACTCGTTCGAATCTTTGGTCGCTTATGCGATGGCGTGTCCCCGTCATAAATGCTCGGATTGACACGAACGGCGCTAATCAGCTCGAGCTCTTGAAGCACCTTTAGCTGATCATTCGAGAGCGCTTTCGTTGGATAGATGTAGAGCGCAGTCGCGTTATGCTCGCGGTCGAGCTCCTCAAAAATTGGTACGTTGAACGCGAGCGTCTTGCCAGAAGCGGTGGGGGTTGCGATAACTACATCTTTGCCTTCGCGCAACGCAACACGCGCTTCAATTTGGTGACGGTACAGCCGAATGCCCTTTTTGCGCAGGTAGGCTTGGACCTTTGGCGCGATCTCTTCGGCCGTTTCAGCGAAGATCGGTTCTCGGGCAGACAACACTTCGGTGTGTGCAACCTTCCGGCTGAACATTGGGTCGCTTTGCAGGATTCGCAGAACAGTCTCGACAGATATACTTACCCCTCACAAATCTTGGAGAAAATGTGCGCCAGCGCGATTAGATCCTGTCTGTTATGGTCGATAATCGCGAGTAACGGTCCGGCGTTTTGAGTGCGTAGATAGGTCTCATAGAACTCCGGCACTAGCGCGCTAGGAATATCTGATTGACGAGCGCCTAGCACGTATTTTTCCAACGAGGCCAGCTTGAAGTCAGGGGTCAGTCCTCGCCACCTTCGTCGCGCGAAGTGGAGCATATCGAAGTGAGCCCTCTGTAGATTGCCGTGGATCTGGTAGTAAGCGAGGCGCTGTTCAAGGAAAGGAACGTCAAAAGCCCTCCCGTTGAACGTTACAAGAGCAGTGCTTGAGTTAACGTGCGAAAGCAGCGCTGCCAGTGCCGCCGGTTCTTCGCCTACGTTTCTTGAAACGTACTGGCGGACGGTCAGGGTCTCGTCGACCGCCTCTGCAACTCCTATGATTATGATTGGGCTAGAGAAGAGCCCTAGCGTCTCGAGATCCACAAAAAGCAACTGGTCTGGCGTGTGAAAGCCTGAGGCGTGCAGTGCGAGCGGATCGGATCTCGGAAACCTTCTTCCAACCCATTCGATCAATTCACCCGTGTCGCGCGTTTCGACAAGCTTTAAGAAGCTGAGCGCTTGCGCGCCAAAGCGGTCGTGCTCGACGAGATCAGCGATGTTGCGGTAGCCACGCTCCTTCAAGGCGCGCTCGGTCGTATCTCTAACGCCGTGGAGGAGCTTAAAATCTGCTAATAGGCTCTCTTCGGCTCTCTTTTGAGGTATCGTATGTATACGTACCCTCTCTTCCGTGTCTACGCGGTAACACGTCCCGCGCTCAGTGACGAGTTCGGTTCCAGGAGTCACCTCTTCGAGCGCTTTCCCGTCGTGCTTTTCGATTAAAGCTCGCTTGAGGGCAAGTGCTTGCGCATAGTCGTCGTGGTCTTTGGCGTAGAATAGTGCGGGAGTGAACTGAGAAGAACCCACTCTCTCTGCGTCAGCAGCATCGCTCGCTTGATTTACGCGAGACTTGATCCGCGCACCGACTCGGCTGAGCTTCTGATTGTCGTGGCCTTCAATTAACACAACAGCGCGTCCACGTCATATTTCTGACCGTGCAAAACACGGCCGGATGACCTATTCAGAAAGGAGTGTCTGCAGACTTAAGCCTTTGTTGCCTCCTCGTCGGAGCTCAACGGCGCATTCAATGACGAAGCTTTTCTTTAATGCCTATCAAGTCTCACTTCGATGGAACCGGAGTCAAACTCATCAGCTTTCGCGAGAATATCCATCGCTAGTGCAAGCATTATTATACGTGCACGAGAAGCCCTTTTAGGGGTGGCAGTTAATGGAGGAATGCCAGATCGTTATAAGAAGAGATGATGCCGGTTACTACATCGCAACGTGTCCGACCTTAAAAGGCTGTCACTCATACGGCACAACACTCGAAGAGGCACTGGATAACATCAAGGAGTGCATTCAGCTCTGCGAGGCGGAGCTTGAGGAGGAGGGGCGGAACTGAAGCCGATCCCGAGCTGCGAGCAAAAGGGCGCCGCCGCGGCACACATCGAGAAGTTTCCGTCGGTGAGCGGCAGCGAACTCGTCAAGTTCCTAGAGTCCTTAGGTTATCGCGTCACTCGCACGCGAGGTTCACACGTTCGACTAGTTTCTGAGGGTGGTCCGGCAACCACGATACCGATACACGCTCATCGCGAGCTTCCTAAGGGGTTGCTGCATAGCATCATTCACGAGCTGAAAATTACTAGGACCGATTTTTTCAAGATGTGGGCGTGTTACGAAAAGACGTAATAGTCGAGCGCGTAGGGCTACGGTGTGTTTTTGGTTTGGGGCGCTGTCCGGAAAGTCGCGGATGTAGCCGCGAACTGTCACGATAGCGACCTTATTAACTGTGACGCCACACCCAAGACTCTGTTTCAAGTCAGGTTTATATTCTAGCGAGTCTACACAGTACCGATTTTTGTGCGCCCTTAAGTCTGGGGGGGAAAGCAGATTTGAACTTCTGAGGTCAGGCTCCGTTTCCCCCCCAGACCATAGTTTTTGTTGAGAGATGCAACGGCTGTCCTGTCTCGAGTAAGCGCAGAGGTCTTATTGAGCTTTGCGTCAGCGACGATGCAGTCTCGGGCGCCGGGAAATCTTGGCCGCCTGCCTTCAGTTTGACAAAACTAGAGGCAGAAGGCTTGACCAATCAAGATGTGTCGTTGTGGGGTCGGGGCAATCCATCCTATGAGAATTGGCGCAACGTCTGCACGATTGTGTCGTGCAGCGTTGGGTCTATGGAACAAACGAGGGATAGATTAGTGGCGGTGACTGGGGCATCTAGTGGGCTGCCATCACCCGTCGTGACGAATCCGTGCGACTCGCGTACGATGAGCTGCGCGGCGGCAATGTCGTAACTGCTTAGGCGATCTCTCGTGTCAACGACTGCGTCGAGCGTTCCCGAGGCGACCTGACACAGGTCGTAAGCAATGCTTCCGAAAATCCGCACGATGCTGCGCTTTTCGAGCTCGATAAGTCCACGCGGAATGCGCGATACCCCATAAGCGTATCCAGCGACCACGGGCTTTCTAGGCCTAGGGGATTTTTTCGTCACGAGCGGTGTCGTGTTGAAGCGCGCGCCGTCGCCTCGTTTGGCGGCATATGCGTCTAAGGAGTTTGTGACTACTGCGCCCATGGTGACATCACTCAAGGTGACGTCGTCGATTTTCGGTGCATAGGCGAGCGACGAGCAAAAGTACGGAAAACCGATGGCGACGTTGGTGGATCCGTCGACCGGATCGAAGATGAACGTGCACTGCGGGTCGTCTCCAATGGTGCGGTCGCCCCATTCTTCTGAGACAATTCGCGCGCTGATCTCTCTGGCGAGCAGCTCTTCTTGCAGCGTTTGCTCAGCAACGAGATCGAACCTCCGCGTCACGTCGCGCTCTTTCTGCTTTGTTATCGCGGAGAACTCTGTCTCCGTTTTGACGAACGCAAGCACGGACTCCATTGCCCGCGTAGCCATGGCCACAATGTTATCAAGTTCCATCAAAAAGTCGCCTTATCTCCTGCACGATGACTTTGGCTGCCTCGGTCGGCGCAACGCGCTCGCTGTCTATGGTTAATTCAGGGTCTTCGGTCGTCTCGAATGCCACGTTCACCCCAGGCACGGCAGCCTCGCTCGCATGTGATTTCTCATAAATGCCCGATGGTGTGAACTCTGTCACCCGATGTGCCTCGCGCTGCACGCACGTGTCAAGCGAACAGCTGACATAAACTTCGGCGAAGCGGGGTATGAGTCGACGGGCGAGAGCGCGATAGCGTTTTCGGTTTGCCGTCGCGTCAATAATAACGTTTACCCCACACTCGGTAAGTACCTTCGCCGTGTACGCGAGAAACGCGTAGACGATATCGCGTTCCTGCTCTGAATACGTCGGCTGGGGAGTAACGATAGTCCGAATCTCGTCAAGTTGCAGTGTTTTTAGCCTTTCGTCCTGGAGGCTCTCGGCAACTTCTCGTGCAATAGAGGTTTTGCCGCTTCCGGGAAGTCCAGTAATCCAAATAGCCCAGGCCATTGTCAAGGGTCACCCTATGGGATCAATCTTTTAAGAGCGCATTGACGTTCTTATAGTCGAACGTTTCGGCTTCAAGCACGTTTCGCACGAAGTTGAACAGCCGCTGTCGCACCTGCTGATCGATGTTCGGATACCATATGGGGCTTGCCACAACAAGCCCTCTGAAAGCATAGAATGGTTGTATAACCTCAAGGAGTTCGTGATCTTGCGTCTCCTGCAGGTAGTTTCGTATGAACGAGTCAAACAGCGTCTTGAACTCTCTTGTAAGCTTCCCGTACTTCTGGATTGAATAAAAGAGATAGTTCACGCTTAACGACGTCACGTCATCGGCGGCTTCTCCGAATTCTCCGCGGCTCCTGTCGAGAACGGTAAGATCAGTACCGTCTCTGAACATGATGTTCCACGGGTGATAATCGCCGTGGACCACGCAGAGTCGATGCGCTCGATCTTTTAGCGCATATCGCCAGTCAATGCAGCGCTTTTCGAGCAGGCGGAAATCATCTTGCGAAAATGCGTCGAAGTTATTCGGGTAGCTATCGATCAGGCCCATAATAAGCTCTCCGTGACCTATAAGCTCGCGTATGCGGCGCGTGTAGAGAACGGGTTCATCGCGTTTCACGGCGTGTGTAGCGACGAGGTAATTTGAGAGCGCTTCCGCTCGGGCCACGTCGAGATCGGTGAGCGTGCCCGAGTCGCTAATGGTATTGAGGTCGAGGAAGTACTCGGTTCCCGTGACCAGATCCATCAGGATGAAGTACTCGTCGGCGTCTCGGGCAGATCGCATCCTTCCGTCACGGGTGAAGTAGCCCACGTCGAAAGCGCGAACGTGCCGAGGGAGTAAGCCAAAGGTGGCGTGCTGCCAGATAAGTATCTGGGCCCGGTCAGAGAAGTGATCGTGACCAAAGCCGCCCTCACGTCGCATTGACGAAAGCACAACGGATTTGAGCACGCCGTCGAGCGAAAACGTAATCTGGTAGGGCCTTCCATAACCAAAGCCTTTAAGCTCCTCGGTTGGGTGACCAAGTTCGCTGACCTCCACGACGTTCGCGTCGCTTCCAAATACGTCTTTTACATAGTCATCGATCGCGGTCATCGGTAAAGTTTCTTGCATTCGAACCTCTCCCCTAAAGCAACGTGCGCACAGATGAGCTACGTTCCGAGCGTCCACGAGTGGAGGTACGCCTCCTGCTGCGGGGTGAGTCGCTCAATCTCAATACCGATCGCACTAAGCTTCAGTATAGCTACCCGTTTGTCTATTGTCATCGGCACACTGTGCACCGAGTTGCTCAGATGCGCGTGATTTTCGACGACGTATTTAACACACAGTGCCTGGTTCGCGAAACTCATGTCCATAACCTCGGGTGGGTGCCCGAAAGCCGCTGCGAGGTTGATCAGCCTTCCCTCTGCAAGCACATAGAGCGTCCTGCCATCGGGCATTCGATACTCGTCCACGTTCTCTTTGACATTCGTCGTGCTTGTCGCCATCCCCTTGAGCGCTTCCAGATCGAGTTCTACGTTGAAGTGTCCTGAATTGCAGACGATAGCCTGGTCTTTCATAACCTCGAAGTGCTCCCCTCGAATTACTGACACGTCGCCGGTGACCGTGATGAAGAGATCTCCGATCCGCGCTGCATCGCGCATCGGCATCACTCTGAAGCCGTCCATTGCCGCCTCAAGGGCTTTTCGTGGTTCGACCTCGACAATAACCACGTTCGAGCCGAGGCCTTTTGCGCGCGCTGCGACGCCTCGGCCACACCACCCATAGCCGACGACGACTACGACTTTTCCGGCAAACAAGAAATTTGTCGCATTCATGATGCCGTGAAGGCTGCTTTGTCCCGTCCCGTACCGGTTGTCAAACATCATCTTGGTTTCGGCATCGTTGACGGCGATCACAGGATATTTGAGCGCGCCTTCTGCCGCCATTGCCTTCAACCTGATGACGCCCGTTGTCGTCTCCTCGCAGCCGCCTATCACCGCGCTGAGGTATTCGGGATGATCATTGTGGACCGTGGCGATAACGTCCGCGCCGTCGTCAAGCGTGACATGCGGCCCGATCTTGAGTGCCTCTTCTATGCACGCATGATACTCAGCGTCGCTTTCGCCGTGAAAGGCGCATACCGAGATCCCATCGTTTGCGAGAGCAGCGGCGACGTCGTCTTGTGTGCTGAGAGGATTTGAGCCTGCGAGGGCGACATTCGCTCCTCCGGCGCTGAGCACACGGATAAGGTTCGCGGTTTCGACCGTAACGTGAAGACACGCAGTAATGTTAATGCCATTAAGTGGTTTTTCGCGCGCAAATTCACTCTTAATATTCTCAAGAACGGGCATGTGCCTGCGAGCCCATTCAATTCGTCGTTCCCCTGCATCAGCGAGGTTTATGTCCTTAATTATGTTCCTCATGCAAAATTCCTCATCTGCTTTGCAGTTACCTCCGGCAACCGTACGCTTTATATAGGTACCAATAATAAAGGCCTACCGGTAAAAAGGTTGTCAATCGTGGAGCGAATAGAAGAACGATGTCTGAGAATCGTTTTTTGTTTACATCCGAATCAGTAACGGAAGGGCATCCCGACAAGATCTGCGACCAGATTTCGGATGCCATACTGGACGCGATTATCGAGCGCGACCCTAAGAACGCGCGAGTCGCGTGCGAAGTCGCAGTGACTACGGGGCTCGCGGTGGTGATCGGTGAAATCACGACCAGTTGTGCCGTCGACATACCACGCGTGGTGCGTGATACGATCCGCGAGATAGGCTACGTCGATTCGCGATTCGGTTTCGACTGCGACAACTTTGGGATTATTGTATCGATCAAAGAACAGTCTCCGGATATTGCTCAAGGGGTCAACAGGTCGCTTGAGTGCAGGGTTACTGCCGTGGGTGACGGTGAAGTCGACCTCGAGTGCGCGCAGGTGTCCGCGGACGTAGATGAGGATGTCGAACTCGGCGCGGGCGATCAGGGGATGGTCTTCGGTTATGCCACGAATGAAACTCCGGAGCTGATGCCGATGCCGATCCTGCTTGCTAATAAACTTGCGCTGAGGCTCACTGAGGTCAGGAAGTCGGGAGAACTAGACTATCTCGGCCCTGATGGCAAGACACAGGTGACGGTGGAATACGTTGACGATAAGCCTGTTCGAGTCGACACGATAATAGTATCTTCGCAGCACGCTCCGGACGTCGAGCTTGACACCATCAGATGCGATATTCAGGCCAAAGTGATCGACGTGGTTGTCCCACCCGATATGCTCGATAAGGACACAAAGGTTTATGTCAACCCCACAGGTCGGTTCGTGATCGGAGGCCCCAAGGGCGATGCTGGCATGTCGGGGCGTAAGATCATCGTCGATACGTATGGAGGAATGGCGCGGCACGGCGGGGGTTCTTTTTCGGGGAAGGACCCGACAAAGGTCGACCGATCGGCAGCGTACGCGGCTAGGTATATCGCGAAAAACGTTGTTGCGGCTGGACTCGCCGACAAGTGCGAGATCCAGGTCTCGTATGCAATAGGCGTAGCTCGACCTATCGCGATATACGTCAATACGTTCGGCACGGCCAGCATACCTGAGGCGTCAATCTCTGAGATTATCGGGCGCCGTTTTGCACTCACTCCGGAGTGGATCATCAATACACTGCGACTGCGACGTCCGATCTACCGACAACTCGCCGCCTATGGGCATTTTGGTCGCGCTGATCTCGATCTGCCGTGGGAGCGCACCGACAGTGTGAAGGCGCTACAAAGCGACGCGAATGCGGCCAAAGCGGCGCCTAAAGCATCGAGCTAGGCGAAGATTGCTAGTGGGGATAGTATCTGGTTCACAACTGAGCGCGCTCGCGGAGGTTGCCTATTGAAGATAGGGATGTTGGGGCCCATCTCGTGGAGAACCCCGCCACACCGTTACGGGCCCTGGGAGACTGTCGTCCATTACCTGACCGAAGGCTTGGTCGAACGAGGCTACGACGTTACGCTCTTCGCAACCGGCGACTCTGTCACGAAGGCAAAGCTTGAGTGGGTGTGTCCTCACGGATTCTATGAAGATGAATCGCTTGACGCTGGCGTCTATCAATGGCTCCACATATCAAACGCCTTCGAAAAAGCGCACGAATTCGATATTCTTCACAGTCACTATGACTTCTATCCGCTGACCTTCTCACGGCTCACCGATACTCCTCTTCTTACGACAATACACGGATTCTCTTCAGATCGGATTCTGCCCGTGTATAGAAAGTACTGGGATAATTATTACGTGTCCATCAGCAACGCCGATCGAGCAGAAGGCCTAAACTATGTTGCCACCGTGTACAACGGGATCGACGTCGACTCCTTTGAGTATGGCGACGCCCCCGATGATTATCTTCTGTTCTTCGGACGCATATCGCGTGACAAGGGGACGCACCGCGCCATTCAGGTGGCAAAAGAAACCGGAATGACGCTGAAGATTGCCGGACTCGTCGCGAGCGAGCATCGCGCCTATTTCGAGACGTGCGTCAAGCCTGAGATCGACGGGGAGCAGATACAGTATCTCGGCACGGTGGACGAAAAAACGAGAAATGAGCTTTTCAAGCAGGCATATTGCAGCTTGCACCTGATCTCTTTTGCTGAGCCGTTTGGTCTTACCCTAATTGAATCTCTGGCAAGTGGCACGCCCGTCATTGCCACAGACAAGGGCAGCGTGCGGGAGATACTCGTCGACGGAGAGACAGGCTTTATCGTTAAGGGCGTGCGCGACGCGATCGACAAAGTGGGCAAGGTTGACAGCATTCGAAGGCAGCGGTGCAGGAGTCGCGCGGAGCGATTTGATGTGGATCGCATGGTCGACGGGTATATCAGCGTCTATGATACGATCATGGAGCGTGAAGCCGAGCGCTCGGCTCGCTAAGTGATGAGCAACAACAAGCTACGGAGCCTCTACACACGCGTTTTACCTAATGAAACGGCTGCGCTCTTCTTTTACGCATCGCTTGCAGTCTGCATCGCGGTTTGGAACGTTAACGTTTTCATCAACGATGAGGTGACACTCGCGGCGGAGCTCTACAATCTTGGTCGTGGGACGCTCTGGATCCAAACGCTGCCTACCAAGCTCTACGAAGGCCTCAGTTTTGGAGCATCAGCGCCAATCCTTGGGTTCCCCTTCCAGGGCCATACGTACGGCTTTTATACGGACGCCATTCCGGTCTTCGCGTCCCCGTTTTACGCGTTCATTTACCTCATCAGCGTCACGGTCGGCATCAGGCTCTTCTTCGCTGCTCTCTGGTCGTTTAGTGTATTCATGGTGAGCTCGCTTCTGGGAAGGCGTTGGGATCGGCCACGACTCGGTCGCGGCCTTGGCGCGTTTGTGGCGCTTACCCTCTTCATCATCAATGTCTACATCGGCACTCGTCTGCCGCCGCTTGTTTTTGACCAGTGGGGCGCTCTTATGGCTATCCAGCTGTTCAATATCTTGGCGACCGCGGCCATCGTCCTCCTTTCGTTGCGAATCTTCACGCGGTACTTCGCTGATGACCGCGTAGCCGCCTTTGGAGCTGCGTTTATATTGATCGCGACGCCCCTTACGTTCTGGGCGGTCTCAGCGAAAGACCACACAGCATCGATCTTGCTCATCACAGCGAGCGTCTGGAGCCTCTACACGTATTTGCTGGACGGCAAGCAGCGCTATCGCTACCTCTCTTACATTTTTGTCGGGCTTTGCTTCTGGGTGCGGGTTTTCGACGCCATTCCGCCCCTCCTGGCCATCATTCTGACGGATTTGTTGACCTCAACAGCGAGAATTAAAGCGGTGATCACGGGCGCGGCCACGGTGCTGCTCGGGATGATCCCGTACTTCATCAATAATTACCTGCTGTTTAACAACCCTTTCTTGTCGCCCGTTTATCTCAGTGCCCTAGTAAACTCGAACCAGGCATCGCCGAGCAACTCAACCACTGGTTCTGCACTTTTGTCCGCGATCAAAATTCTGTCTACGTTCTTTTTGCAGACGTTGAATCTGCAAACCGCGCCGAGCTGGCCCCAAAACCTGTATCACGTACTGTTCTACGTCGACATGCCGGTGACGCTCTCAGTATTTCAGATATGCCCATTGCTCATAATTCCCCTCTTCGCTGCTGTCCCGTACGTCGTGCGAACGCTGCAGAGACTGAGGGCAGGGTCGGCGCACCTTAGGGTAGAGAAGAGCCGCGCAGTCGCAGTCACGTTTTTCATCTGCATCGTCGGGAACCTCGTGCTCTACGCGCCTTTTGGCGTAAACCAAGGATTTGGCCTTGATATGCGCTACTTTCTGCCGCTTTATATCCCGCTGCTCTTTTTCACGCTCGCAAGCATACGTGAGGTTCTTGTTCAAGCGTCGCATATTAAACAAGCATTTGCCGCTGCGTGGATCGTACTCAGCGGAGCAGTGCTCGGGTACGCGGCGCTCTTGGCGCCCGCAGTAAGCGTCCTTATCGGAGCGTTCAGCTTCTCGCTGATCCGGACGCTTGGGGTCGTTTTCGCAGCCACGATGGCTTTCTTCGTGCCGTACTTCGTAGGCTACAGGAAGCGTCTGAAAGACCTGGCAATCCTTGTGGGATTTGCGACGTTCGTCTCGTCGTATTGGCTGTTTATCGCCTGCATGATATGGCAGAAGACTCCGATAGGAGTCCCCCGTCCGGGAATGATGCTCCCTGTGATGGAGATCGTCCATCGCGTCATCATGTCGGCGATTGCCTCCTAGGCCGATGGGTGAGAATCGCGAAAATACCGCCTAGCGGCCGCGACGGCGTTGATCCCTTTCGTACCTCACCCTGCGTCGCGAACCCTTTCGCACGGCTTCGCCGTCTACGTAGTCGTACCGATCGAGAAATCGGTCGAGTCGAGAGCGAAAGCTATCTGAGGATCTGTGTTGTGGCCGGACTTCTCGTCTGAAATCCGAAGGACGGCTCGGTGGCGCGTATTCTGACATCTGCCGCGTTTGAGGGGGAGTACGCTGATCTGACGGCCTTCGTTGAGCAGGCGGCCGCGGCGGGGGTGAAACAACTGGACGCTGATCTGACGGCCTTCGTTGAGCAGGCGGCCGCGGCGGGGGTGAAACAACTGGACTCTGGCGCACGGCGCGCTGGGCACGTGGAGTGGGTCGTCGTTGCTCGATCGCCGAACGGTTGAGTCCCACCAGAAAATAGTACGCAAAGAGCACAAGTCCGCTTAGCGCTGCGAAAAGTGGTGCATCTGGTATGTTAAGGGTTGTTGCTGCTCCAAGCGCAAGGATTGGGTACCCGAGTACTACTACCGTGTGCGCAAAGCTTTGTGTGAGGCCGAGGGCGTAGTAGATCAGCAAGGTCGGAACAAAGAAGATGCCGAAGAACGACACGATTTGAAATAGGACAGAGAGTGTGTAGAACCCTGCCGGCTCGGAAGGATTTGCGCTATATATCACGAGCACCAGGAGAAAGAACAAGAGATAGATGATCGCGGCCAAGCTCGCTAGATCTGACAGACCGAAAAATGATTCGTCTTTTTCGTATCGTCCGTACCGGACTGGACTGGTGTCGGCTTCACGCATTAGACCACGTAGTGTTAGGTGTTTCGGCGTATTTAAACAGTTTCATCGCTCGCTGTTTGAGTGAGTTCGTTCCCAATACGCTGTTCGCTTGGAGCAGGATTATAAAGGCGTTTCCAAAAAACAGGCAACTCAGGGCCGATATCTCCCCACTGTATGGCGCAAAGCAAAGAGACGGCCGCGTCACCCAAAAAGTAAGTAGTTATTGTATGATTTTCGTGATCAACGAATATAGATCAATAAGGGTTTGCGTGAATTCCTAAAGTCGTACTTCGCTGGTAGACGCTGGAATGCCTTTGATCGCCACGGCGAACACTTCGAGTGCGTGCGAAGTTGGGCATCGGCCAGGTGATAAGACGTCACGCGCGCCTTGTCAATCGATAGACCTATCACGGCATCGAAAGCTGTCAGGTGTTAAGGCGCCTAACACGCGTTTGATCTTGGAGCGTTGAGAATCGGATAATATATGCCGGAAGCTTGTGACGCAAGGAAGTTTCCGCCGGACGGACGCGTTCTCTTCTGTGATCGTGGCGGGCACTAGCGATACACTTTCGCCTAACGCACAGGTAACCTATACGGGCTACTTCGCAAAAGGAGCAAGAACCAGTGGCATATCCATCGCCACGGCGATTCGCCCTTCACTGAAGTTGAGCTATACTTGTTCGATGCCCGGTTTAGCGAGTGAGCCTGTGATCGTGTCCAGTCAAAATGTGGAAGTCCAGTTTCAGAAGCCCTTTCGCAAAAGAATTCAACATCCGCCGTGTATCCTCGAGCTGTTGCGTCACGGCGTGCCTTCTAGTATACAGTGCGACACGGCGCACTTGATTCTCGTGCGATATATAGTGACAAAAGGCCTCAGCGACGTGCAAGGGAAAAAAATGGCGCAGACGATGATGCGGAATTCGATCTTCTTCGGGAGCACAAGGCAGGTAAGCGACGCACAGAAGTTTGTCGAAAGCCTTTCACGGGCCCGAGAGAATCCCCGGGCGTACTGCTGGAACTGCGAGGATATCTGGTCGAGCAAGAGACTCCGAGAGCTCCCGGCGTGCACGGGCTGGAACTGCGAGTACTATCAAGCGAGGCCAATCAGAGAACCGAACTACGAACGTGGCGAGGACGAAGCTTCAATGGAAGAAGAGATCATGACGTATCTGCTTAACGATCCGGACAGTATCACCCAAGGGCTAAGGCTAGGGCTCCGCTCGGAGGGATTCGCGGATGAGTACGTATCCACTGGGGGCATTCGTTTGCCTTTTAATCGCGTACTTTGGCACGCGTGTCATTATCTCGCCTATCACGACCGACAGCTACGATGCAGCGCAATCTTGAGCCTCCTCTCTCGAAGCCCTGAGATGCGCCCGTACATGAATGAGATAGCGCGATATGTGCAGCGGCTACGAAACCGTGCATCGTGCCAGCGTGCCACATTTATAAAGTACCTGAGGGTCATAAACGCACGTGGGGCGCGGCTCAGAGGGCAAGAACTCGTTCAAATGGCCGAAACGGCTCTAGCGTCGAGCACTCTTCCGCTTGAAATCGTCTTGAGAACCCTAAGGGATCAATCGAACACGTTGTTGTTTGAAGCGAGCGATAAAACGCGTACCTTTGAGGAAGATCTCGATCTCTTCGTTACGAATCTTTTTGCAAAGAGAGCGGGCGTCATACCTACCCCCTCAGAGTGGCTAAACAGCGCTTTTGGTGGGGGCTGGAAGCCCGGCAAGTCATACGCGGTGACTGCATCGTGCGATACGGAGGCAACGGACTTCATCGCGTGGTGTGCTGACTTTGCTGCTCAACGTCGGTTTCCTACGCTATACGTAAGCTATGGCATAAGCAAAGAACACTTTGCAGAGCGCGCACTTGCACGGCACAGCGGGATTGATGGAACAGAGCTTTCACGGTATCGCGAGAATGCCTTTGATTCTGAGGCAGACGAAACGACATTGGAGCGGGTAATTGAAGCAGGAGAACGATTGAGCAGAGGGGTAGCCCGTTACTTGACGGTTGTCGAAGCAAATGCAGGAACGACAATCGCAAGCGTGAGAAGTGCCCTACACACGGCCAAAAATCAAGTTAACGCGAATGAGGATAGGTCGATGCTGATAATCCTCGATCGTTTGCCGTGCACATCGACCAATGCCGAGAGGCTCACAGATTCTGTTCGTACAAGAGCGGCTTTTGATGAAATCTCACTGTTGACAGACTTGAACCGCCACCTGCAAGATTTTGCGGTGGCTATTATCGCCGTCTTCGTAGGAAATAAAACGCCAAACACACCATCTTCCGGATACGATGCGGCGGCTATAAAGCATTCCCTCAGGAATTTTAAGGGAATATACGGCGCTGATTACACGCTGGCACTCCACTCAGCAGACACCATAATGAAGGGCACAACATCCGAAAAAACCGCTGACCAACTCCATCTTGCACAGGAGTGGTACAAGAGGAATCTTTCCCAATGTCGAGGGCGCGTGGAGCGCCTTTTTGACGAGGCGGCAGGTGATTATCCTTTGGATGAGACTTCTGCCTATACACGCATATCGCTTTTTGGAAGAGACGCAAAGGTACTCGCTAATCCGGTCATCATTTACGAGAGGCCATATCATCGATTCAGAACCTTGGACGTAGAACCGATGGGTTTAGAAAAGCACGACCGGCTGCCATTTGACGACGACTGACCGAGCCGTCATCACCGACTCTTCTTCATAATCGTGCTCGGAGCTCCAGCGCATCTTCGAAGCTGAAAGCTTTATCTAAAGCCAAACGGCAGTTCGTTAAATCTGGCAGCTCTTAAATGGAGCACATTCATCTTCCGCCGGCGTCCCCTCCATCCAATGGGCCCTATTTTGGTGGTCACTAGCCCCCGCCATGCTCCTTACCGCACTCGTTGTCATGCGAAGGCGCACGATCGCAATTCAGCGGTTAGCAATCGCCGGCGTTTACTTGAACCTCACGCCGCTCATAGGCATCTTGGCCGGACCGCGCATCGGATTGCTTGTTACCCCCATCGTTAATCTTTTGAGCTTAGTGGTTGGTCACGCCGGGTGGGGCTCAGTCGGAGCGAAAACGATCGTGAACTTGAGCGAGATCGCGGTCGTATTCTACCTCTTCAAAATCATAAAGGCCGACTTGAGCTGTTCACCAGGGGTGCCATCGCAGCCATAGCCGGGTTGCTGGTCGTCAACGTCGTTTTTCGCATTGTCACACCGGTCTCAGGCAGACAAGGAACTGAGTTATAGGGAATCGCACTCCTCACTTACCTGATCCAGATCCTGATACTAAACATGATTGTGGCAATCGGCGAGGCAGTCGTAACGGGCTTTGTGATTGGTTATTTGAGCAGGATTCGGCCTGATCTCATCGGGGAGTGATTGCAGTGACGTCGCCCATCTGCCAAGACCGCGACGGCATCAGCGCGACGGCGTGCTGTATTCTAAGTCCTCGAAGCGGCGACTTTGACCGATTATTTCTTCCCAATCACCACAGCCGTTCCGTATGCCAAGATCTCCTGCATATAGTCAGAAATTTCCGACGAATCAAAGAAGGCGCTTATTATAGCATTGGCACCGACTGCTTTCGCGTGCTCCACCAGTCGGTATAACGCCTCATCTCTGGCGTGTTGCATCATCTCGACGTACTCGCGAATCTCTCCTCCTGCGAGAGACCGCAATCCTGCTGTAATATTTCTTCCAAGCCCTCTGCTCCGCACCGTAAGGCCGTAGATGAATCCTCGTGTTTCTATGATAGTGTATCCTGGGATCCAATTTGAGCTTACTACCAGAACCCCGTCTATGGTAATGGGTGAGGCTGGCATCGGTGACCCCGCACTTGCACCAACTGCTCGGGCGTTCTTATTTACACGGGTTCCACATTGAACACAGAACTGCGCATTAAGTGGTAGCGGGGCGCCACACGTTTGACAAGACTCTTCTTCACTCATAAAAGGCCTCCTTTCCGTCGTCAATTCACACGAATTCCTTTGCACAATGATCACGGGTTGTCCAGATTTAAGCCTTTTCAACCGTGACTTGCCTCGAGGTGCCTCGGTTCGAACGATACGCGTGTGCTTGGTCGCGGGGAGCCCCACGTCCAAACTGTGAGGTCCTGAGACTGACAGAAAAGAGTGCAGCTCTCGAAGAGTTAAAATAGGTAGCCACTATCACAATGCATTGTGAAGCCCGTTTCGCAGAATCGGCTTGGCGTCACGAAACGCAGCTCCGACGTGGTACACCCCGGAGGCGTTTTAAGGTGAGTCCGGCGTAAGCTATGGATGCCGAAATGCGATCTCGTGCTACGAGGACTTCAAAATGACATCGCTTTCGAATAAACCGCTTCTAATCACGTGCGGCCTGCCTTACGCGAACGGGCCGTGCCATATCGGTCACCTCAGGACGTACATCCCGGCGGACATTTATGTTCGGTGCCTTAAGAAGCTCCAGCAGGACCCGCTCTTTGTGTGCGGTTCGGACACCCACGGAACTCCCATCGTGATTAACGCTGAACAGCAAGGAACGACGCCAGCCAAGCTTGCCGCGTATTATCACCGTTACTGGGAGGCCACGTTTAAGGCTCTTTCAGTCGACTTTAGCCATTATGGGAATACCGATGCTCCCACAAATCACTTCAGAACGCAGGAAATCGTCAAATCGCTCCAAGCAAACGGCTGCATATACCCGCGGGTCATACGATTGGCTTACTGTCCCGAATGCGATCGTTCTCTACCGGATCGTTACGTCGAGGGAGCGTGCTTTTTTTGCGGCATGCCGGCGCGCGGGGACGAGTGCGATCAAGGGTGTGGGCGCCATCTCGAACCGGGGGAAATTGTCGATCCGACGTGTAAAACGTGTGGGGCCAGTGCGGAGTATCGGGAAGAGCAGCACTACTTCTTCAAGCTCTCCGCGTTCAAGGACTTCTTGTTAGCGTACCTCGAATCGCTCGGAGGGACGGCCAACGCCCGCAACTATGCGCGCGAATGGGTCAGCAACGAACTGAAAGACTGGTGTATTACGCGAAACCTGGGGTGGGGCGTTACATTTCCCGGAACGGATCTGGTAGTCTACGTGTGGGTTGACGCGCCGATAGGGTATATCTCATTTACCGAGGAAGCGACAAGCGCCTGGGAAGACTACTGGAAGAGCGATTCGAACATAATTCACTTCATCGGCACTGACATCATCTACCATCACGCCATCTTCTGGCCGGCGCTGCTAAAAGGAGCGAGTTACACCTTGCCGGCGGCTATCGTCGCGTCGGGAATGGTCAAGGTCGACGGCAAGACGTTCTCAAAAAGTCGCGGGTATGTGGTTTGGGTAGATGAAGATTACCTCGACCACGGGTTTCATCCCGATTTACTTCGCTTTTACCTCGCCAGCTATACATCACACACGAAGGAGCTGAATTTCTCGTGGCAAGTCTTTGGTGAGAAGGTCAACCGTGAACTCGTTGGGTCGCTGGGTAACTTCATCTACCGCACCCTACACTTCGCGTACAAAAACTTCGGGCGCGTACCTGAAGGTCCCGTCGACGCTGAGATAATGGAGCGCGTAGCCGACACGCGCGAGAAGATAGTGAGTGCACTGAAGGAGTATGAGTTTAAGAAGGTCGTCGATGCGGCGATGTCGCTCTCAGACTTCGGCAACGCGTATTTCCAGTCAAAAGAGCTCTGGAATCTAGTGAAATCCGACAGGACGGCGTGCGCACGCGAACTCAAGAACTGCATACAACTTGTGAAAGCCTTGTCCGTGTTGTTGGAGCCGGTCATGCCATCGACGATGCGTGGCGTTCAAGCGCAGCTTGGCCTGACTATGACGTATTTTTACGACGCCACGGTGGAGGTTGAACCGTTGCGTCTTCCCAAGCCGGCGCTGCCATTCGCCAAGATCGACGAGAAGAAGATCGGTGCAATGGAGGCTATATTAAACGAAAGAATCGCCAGGGCGGATCATAAAGGTCCCGCCAAGAAGCCGAGCACGGGAGAGGCTGCCATCAAGCTTGACGACTTCAAGAAAATGGATCTGAGGATCGCCCGCATAGTCGAAGCCGAACCGGTCCAAAAATCCGATAAGCTCTTGAGAATTACAGCACAGGTGGGCGAAGAGACCCGGCAGATTGTGGCGGGAATCGCTAAAGACTACGCGCCTGAGGACTTGATTGGCACCGATGTCGTCGTGCTTATTAATCTGCAGCCAGTGAAGTTGATGGGCGTCGAATCTCGCGGCATGCTGCTCGTCGCTGAGAACGACGGTCAGTCCGTGCTCATTCGACCGGCAAGAAAGATGCCTTCGGGCGCCAGAATTAGATAAGGAGGTCGAAGCGTGGCACCCCCATCGCGCAACGCGCGGATCATCGTAACGGTGACCGGTTCTGATCATTCAGGCATCGTAGCGGCCGTCACCAATCTACTCGCAAGCGTCAATGCCAACATTGAGGATATCAGCCAGACTATCGTGTCCGAGCTGTTTACGATGATTATGATCGTCAACATCGGCTCGGCGAACTTCGAAGACCTAAAAAGTGGACTTGACGCCGTTGGTGCCTCCCAAGGTGTGAGAATCACCGCCCAGCACGAAGATATTTTCCGCTATATGCATCGCGTGTAGCCCTAGATTCGTGCTTGCTCGAGATTGCACTCTGTTCGCTCGGGGTTCTTTGGAACGTGCAGATGACTGCCGAAAATTGTTGCAGGATTTTTTTTAGCCCCGGACGCTTGATGTGGCCGCTCCGCCGCCAGTAACGAACCGGACTGGAGCTCTGCGCTGGCGAGGCGCTTAGTCATCATTTACGCGCTATGACGATTTCTCTTGTTAAGCTCTTATGCACGTATTGCGTGTGGCGTCCTTCGATCGCGAAACCAGCATCCGTGACCTCGTGCTCAAACGGGCTATGGGATATCAAAACGGCCCGCGCGTTGCGTTTTAGCACGCGAAAAATTTCGCCTAAGGCCGCTGTCTTCAGTTGATTAAGCGAATGGGCTCGGACACTTACAGAACGGCCATATGGTAGATCGGTTGCGACAGCGTCCACACATTCGTCCCTTAGACCCAATCGTCGAGCATCTTGGACCAGCAGATCACTCAGAACGTCATAGTAGTCGAGGTTCATCTTCGTTCCAAAAACCATCCTACCGTCGACATCTGACCCCATGATTGTTGCCCCGAGGAGACCAGCTTCCAGCAGTATTCCTCCTGTGCCGCAGAAAGGGTCTAACAATAGCCCTTCAGCTTTGACACGTGTGAGGTTTACAGCGGCTCGGGCGAACCGCGGCAGGAGCACGCCGGGATAGAAATAGGGCCGCACACGCGGGCGCCTCGATTCGAAGCGAGAGCGATCGATCAACGCTAATGTTGCCCCGATTATGCAAACGCCTTGGCTGAGCAGAGCTCTCACTTGAAGCTGCGGATGGGTAAGGTCGATTTTGTATCCGCGCTCAGCAAGCGCCTTTCCGATCGTAGCCTCGACCTCTGTGCTTTTCAGGCCATGTCCAATGCGCTTAGCCCGCACCGCGACGCTGACCCGAGGTAGCTCAATACTTCCGGCTGCTCGGTAGATGGATCCGAGCTCTTGTGAACACACGTCCTTAACCTCGAGTATCGCGTGCGTCATCGCTAAGCGGTCACCGAGAGCCGGGTCATAGGCGTCGACATCAATCACGAGAACGCGTTCAAGCTCTTGTACTAGGGCACCGTTGAAAAGTGCGAGCACCTCTGCTCGTGGAATGCTTTTGCTCTCTCCAGATAGCTCAAATGCGAGTTTCATGTCGTACTCCGGTCATATCTGCAAGCTGCCAAAGGCCGACTTGCCGTTGGCCCACGACTCCGGTTGGGCCGCAATCGCCGGTTATCTTGGTCCACTCGCGGGCTGCGAACGCCTGAGTCGCTCGTGAATCACCGTCCGAAAAGTTTGTGCTGAGCACGTTACGTAGGTGCTATGCGAGGATATATGCTATGGCCACCGGGTAGATAAAATTGCTGTGCTCGCGTAATTGCGAAGCGCCCCAGATTTTCAGGCGGATTGCTTTCAGAACATTAACGAGGGCCCCTTAACATTATATATAAAAAGCCTTTATAAAGCAACAAAGAACGGGGGCGAAAGCGTATGGTCGAACCGCGAGAAACTAGTAACATCGAGCCGCGAGACACTATTAAGATCGAAAATGTGGTAGCCTCAACCGGCATCGGAATAGAGATAAACCTCAAACAAATCACGCTTGAGTTAGAGGGTGCAGACTATGACCCCGAACAGTTTCCGGGCCTCGTCTACCGGACCAAGGACCCGAAGACCGCCGCGTTAATTTTCCGATCGGGAAAAATTGTGTGTACGGGCGCAAAAAGCATCGATGACGTTTATAAGGGCCTTGAAAACGTATTTCAAAGTCTTCGCAATATTGGAATCGAAGTGAAGGGAACGCCAGAGATCAAAGTGCAGAACATCGTTGCGTCAGCAGATCTTCACTCAGTGTTGAACTTGAACGCGATTGCTATAGGGCTTGGGCTAGAGAATATAGAGTACGAGCCTGAACAGTTTCCGGGCCTCGTGTACCGTTTGTCAGATCCTAAAGTCGTGGTTCTTTTGTTTGGTTCCGGCAAACTGGTAGTCACTGGTGGTCGAAAGCCCGAAGACGCGGCTAATGCGGTTGATCGAATTGTTAAGGAACTCAAAAGCCTGAGCCTCTTGTAGGCTGTTGAGTGCTGGCCACTGCGCTGATGATAATAATCCCTGAATCAGCGCGCTCAAACTTGTCGTTGGTCGGAGAGAAGGTCTTTGCCCATCCTGACATGGTGAGGGCAAATGAGTACGTGCTGCGTGAGTACGTCGCGCCTGTGCGCGAGGTATTGATTTTTGTGCCGTGTGCCAAGGTGAAGCCTTATCACACGAGTCCAAGTCATCAAAATTACGACAAAGTCATTTTCAGCGTTTTGGAGCCACAAGAAGTGCACATCGTCGCATTTGGTACGTGCGGCGTCACTCCGAGGGAGCTTGATAACGAGTACCCATTTGCTGACTACGATTTCGTACTCGGCGACTGCGACGTCATATCAGTCAAGAAGAAGTTTATCAAACTCGAAAGCGCGCGACTCTGCCGATATCTAGAAAAGACGCGCCGAAACTACCGCCACCGTGTTGCTTATTGCACAGGTGATTTTAGGAAAGCCATGCAACAGGCTTGTGAAATGACCGACCTTAGCGTCACCATTCTACCTCGGGAGGAGACGCTCGAACGTTGCCGGGTTCGGGGCAGGAAGTTTGAGTACGGGAGCTTAAGCAACGCGCAATACTTGGCTGACTTGAAGGATGCGTTGCGCTCACTCGTAGTCGATCCTCGCGAAGACGTCCAATTGGGGACGCTTGTAAAGGCTTTGTATGATTACGATTGGTACCTCCTCTAACAGCCCGACTGAAACTGCGTGCTTTTACTCTGAATACCTGGGCAGATTTGTGTCCGTCGCGCTAAGCGGCGACGTCGTTTTTCAAGTTGCGCTGGGGGCGGGTTCATTTAACGCACGCACTACAGCAGCAGCCGCAAGGGCACTTGAAAGCTACTTGAGAGGAGAGAACGTTGACCTTGGCACCTTCCAGGTCAACCTTGGAAACCGTTCGGCATTCGAACGGGCTGTACTGCAATCGGTGCGAGGGATACCAAGGGGGAGTACGGTGACTTACTCAGGATTGGCAGCACGATTAGGGAAGCCGAAAGCCGCGCGAGCGGTAGGCAATGCGCTGCACCACAACCCGGTTCCGCTATTTGTGCCTTGCCATCGAGTCGTAGCTGCATCCGGCCCTGGGGGCTTTTCTTGGGGCGTTGACATCAAACGAAAACTGCTTCTGCTTGAAAGCTCGCGAAGCGTAGAGGACCCGCTCTGACGCTCGTGGAAAGAGCGCCTTGCTTCTTGCAGGGATCACGTTCGTTACAATCGATCGAGCTTAACCGTGTCACCTGAATTAAGGTTAAGTTCTGTGGCAGCATCGCCTTGGTTGATGGACACCTCCACCAAATCGAAGCTTCCAACGGTCAACAACGGGCGTCCTTGAGCTACTTCGTCGTACGTTCTCACAAACTGTACCACGACGGAATCGTTGAGAAGGTGCGTGCTGCCGTAGCCCGATCGTCGTATCATGAGGATGCCGCTGATATTCGTCACGCAATTCCCAAACCGGTCGACGTAGACGACGGAGCCGCTAACGGTGCGCTCAGACATCTGCGGGTCTTGTAGTTCAAGGTCCACGTGCGCGGGCGCAGGCTCAAGGTTTCGCAGCCGCCCAAGAGAGATATGTGCTCCCACTGGGGCGAAGACGTCTCTCCCGTGAAACGTGCTTGACTTGGCCGCCACTTGGATGCACTTCGCTTCAAAATCACCTAGAGAGCGTGCCGCAGGAATCAGAAGTCCGTTATCGGGGCCAACGAGGTAGCGCCCTCCAGCTTCGATGACTAAGGCGCGTCTGCTCGTTCCCACCGTCGGATCGACGACGGCGATGTGCGTTGTGCCTCGAGGGAAGTACTTGACCGTCTCTCGGAGGATGAACGCCGCCTCGCGCACGTTCTGGGGCGAAATGTCGTGAGTTACGTCGACGATAATGGCGTGCGGGGCTATGCCGAGGATAACGGCTTTCATTACGGCGGGATAGAACGTTCCAAAGTCAGAAATAAGGGTTATGATCCCCATAGTCAAAGATTACGTCAGATGAGATTTAAGGCCTTTGCGCTGTTCATCGCCTCGCGCTGCTCTGCATCGCTGACGAACCGATTGATTTCAGGGTAATCGGTGACGTTATACGGTGTGTACTGGAACATCAAGTTGAACTTGACGTCGCGCATGGCTTCGCGGACCTAAGCGACGATCGACCCTGTGCAGCACTGAACGTGTCCAGGCATTACGAGATGGCGTATCATGAGCCTGTCTCGCGATGCGAGCAGGTTTCGCGTAACGGTTTCCACGTACGTGCCAACGTATGAGTACCGTTTCGCGCAGCGGTCGTTGCCGTATTTGAAATCGCTCAAATAGACGTCGATCACGCCATCGAGAAGCTTGGCGGCTTCTGCGGAGTAGTAGGTACTGGAGTTAAAGACCATCGGCACGTTCAAGAATCGTGCGTCGACCTCCGTTTCTTGTTTGAGGTCGGCGAGAGCACGCATGGTTTTCAGAATAGTACCGATATGCGGGGTGGGATCTCCCCCGACCCAGTTCACGTTGCGGGCTCCTGCGATTGATCGTGCGTAGATTCGCCGTGCAAGTGTATCGGCATCAGCGATCGCACCCGCCTCCGCATGTCGTGCGATATCCCAGTTTTGACAGAAGGCGCACTTAAACGTGCAGCCCGTGAAAAAAAATCGTGTGCGACGGCACAAGCTCGCGTTCCTCACCATAATGAAGGAATTTAGATGAATATTTCGATCGCGGGACGCCGCAAAATCCAGGCCCCTACTCTGTTGGTGTAGCACCGGCGTTCACAGAAGTGGCAGTAACCACACATACGCTGCGCTATTTTGATCTTCAGATCGAGGAGGGAGCGGGCGTGACGGCGGTTTCCTTTTGCTCGCCTGTGGCAAAATAGTCGTGAATGCGCCACAGTCCCTCAGTGGGAGCGCTTAGATCGGCGTTTGTCTCTATCGTTCGCGCCCTGAGATACTGTGGCGATCTCTCTTCGCGCATACTATACGTCACAGTCACCGTCGCCGTGAAATGGGGCGCAAAAAAAGTTACTGCGGGACCGCGCTCGAAAGGCCCGGCAGATCGTGTGAATTTATGGCAAATTTCTTGAGGTGCTCGAGCAAGCCGTCGCGCTTTCGACCGAGCAGGCTGTTTTCGAGAACCTCGCTGATAGAGCTAACGGGGATTATCTGCACCGTGTCTTGGTAGTGCTTCTCGAGCATGACGTCGCCTTCGTTGTCTTTCGGAATGAGGATGCGCGTGATGCCCGCCTTAGCAGCTGCTTCCACCTTGGGCGTGACCCCTCCAACGGGCAGCACCTCTCCCCGGATCGAAAGGGATCCGGTCATCGCAACGGATTGATCAACCGGAACGTTTTCAAGCGCGGAGATCACGGCGGTGGCGATTGAAATTGAGGCCGAGTCCCCTTCGACGCCCTCATAGGTACCGATGAACTGGATGTGCACGTCTTTGTTGGTGATATCTTCGCCTGAAAACTTCTTGATGAGCGCCGAGACGTTTTGCACTGCCTCAAGGGCGATCTCTTTAAGCAAGCCGGTCGCGATTACGCGCCCCTCCTCCTTTGACTGCGCAGGGGTGATCTCCGCCACGATGGGCAGGACGACGCCCGAATCATCACCCATCACCGCGAGGCCGTTGACGCGGCCCACCTCGCCTCCGGTATTTCGAAACATCTGATAGTCGCGCCGGCGCTCGAGATATTGATCTGTAAGCTGCTGTTCGACCGACCGCGCCATCTTCTTGGCTGCGATAACGTGTTTCGCGGTCGTGTATTCAGACGCTTCGGCCCGAGCGACGTCCCCCGCGACGCGGATCAAGCCGCCGAGATCTCGCAGCATCAAGGTGATGTGCCCCTTTCTCCCTGATCGTCGGCGTGCCTCACGGATTATTTCTTCGACCGCATCGGCAGTGAAATGGGGAATCTTCTCGTCCTTTTTCACCTCTTGAGCCACGAACCGGACGATTTTTCGGCGATTTTCTGGCGTATCCTGCATAGAATCGCGCATGTACACTTCGTAGCCATAGCCGCGGATACGCGAGCGTAGAGCGGGGTGCATGCCCTTCACGGCGTCGAGATTTCCGGCAGCGATCATCACGAAATTGCACGGCACCGGGGTCGTTTTTACCATGGCGCCACTCGAGCGCTCGGATTGGCCGGTGATAGGAAACTCCCCTTCTTGTAGCGCCGTAAGGAGCTGTTGTTGCGATTCAATTCTGAGCGTATTGATTTCGTCGATGAAAAGAACGCCTTTGTTCGCCTTGTGAATAGCTCCTGCCTCGACCCGGTCGTGCGCCGGCGTCTCAAGTCCTCCCGATTGAAACGGATCGTGTCGCACGTCGCCCAAAAGCGCCCCCGCGTGCGCTCCGGTCCCGTCGATATAGGGGGCGATCTCTTTGCCACCGTTCATAACGAGGAGCTTCGGTATCAACACGTCTTCACGGGGCGTAATGTAACGCAACGCGATGAAAAGCATAGCAGCGGCGATGATACCCATTATCGGTTGATTGATCGCAAAAGAATAACCGACGATTGCGAAAACAATCACCATCGAAAGCATATTCCTGAACTGGATCTTCTTTTGTGCTTCCCGCTTGTGTGAGTCGACGATTTGCCGCCCTTTCCCTGCCGGCACGACACGCACTTTAGGGCTGTTGCCATCCTCTGGGTTGTGATATACGAGGATGTCCTGCAGCTCTTCTTTGGGGAGCAGTTCTGCCATGGCCCGGGCGAGCATTGACTTCCCCGTGCCTGGAGAGCCGATCAGCATGACGTGCCTGCGCTGCTTGGCCGCCTTTTTGATCACCTCAACGGCCTGTTCCTGTCCAATCACTTGGTCGACAAGCATTGGGGGGACAGCGATCTCGTCGGTGACCGTTATGTCCATGCCGCCAAGCAAAGCTGACGCTTTGTGCTCAACTGCTGGTGCTTCCGTGTCGGTGCTAACTTCTTCCGCTTGTGACACTTTTAAAAAAACACTCCGTATATCCTTATGGTTGATAGTATCCCGTTGATTAATTAAATATTTTCTGCAAGGTAAGTCAGTTCAGGCGGTTTATCTCGAAAGCACTGCCTTCAGTCTTTTTTTGGGCTGTTCTAGCCCTCACGAACCCTGCTTTAGGAATATCTCTATCGCGCGCGCAGCGCGCTTTCCGGCACCCATCGCACTAATTACGGTTGCCGCTTTGCAGCAACATCTTCGTCAGCAACGACGTGTTGCAATCGGGTGAGACAGTCCTCATCAATAGGGGTATTACATCTGTTCCCCGATAGATTGCCGCACGTTAGAGGAGGAAGAATTTTGGGGGTCTTGACCGATCACATCGATAAACGCCGCGTCGAGTACAAGTTGCTCCCGTTGACCTCGACGGGGCCGTATGATCGGTCTCGCAGACCCCTGTGGGATTCAGAGTTTCTTGAGGGCCTGCACAAGCTTGCCGACCGTCTCTTGCGCGTCGCCGTAGAGCATCTGCGTGTTGTCTCGGTAGAACAGGTCGTTCTCGATCCCTGCAAAGCCCTTTCCCTGCCCGCGCTTTAGGACGATCACATTCTTTGCCTGTTCGACATCAAGGATTGGCATGCCGAAGAGCGGGCTGCCCTCCCGGTGCGCCGCCGGATTCACGACATCGTTGGCCCCGATGACAAGGACGACGTCAGTGCTGGGGAACTCAGGGTTCACCTCGTCGCGGTCGAAGAGGTGGTCGTAGGCAACCCCCGCCTCGGCAAGAAGGACATTCATGTGCCCGGGCATGCGCCCGGCAACCGGGTGGATCGCGAACTTAACCCGCACGCCCCTACCCTCGAGCAGGTCGGTCAGCTCCTTCACTTTCTGCTGGGCTTGGGCGACTGCCATGCCGTAGCCGGGGACGATGATAACCCTGTCCGCGTAGGCGAGCAGGACTGCAACGTCGTCGGCCTCGATCGCTTTCACGCTGCCCGATACCTGCACCGCCTGCTCCTCCGTTGCGCCGAAGGCTCCGAAGAAGACGTTTGTGAGCGAGCGGTTCATTGCCTTAGCCATCTTGAGCGTGAGCAGCGAACCTGCAGCGCCGACAATAACGCCCGCTATGATCATCGCATAGTTGGGGGTGACAAACGAGAACCCGTCAAGTGCAACGGCCAGGCCGGTGAAGGCGTTGTACATCGAGATCACGACGGGCATGTCGGCCCCGCCAATCGGGAGCGTCATGAGGAGCCCGAAGCCGAGAGCGAGAATAAAGAAGAGCGGGAGGGACGCGTTTACGAAAAGCGGCATCGATGAGGGCTGCAGGATGACGAACGCACCGGAAACGATGGCGAGGACAAGGACTGCCATGTTGAAGATCTGCTGGCCCGTGAAGGTAACCGGCCGCGATGGCATCCAGCCCTGCAGCTTCAGGAACGCGATGAGACTGCCTGAAAACGAGACAGCCCCGATCAGGCCGCCAACGACCGCAAGCGAGCTGGTGGGGGTGGTCGGGCCAAGGAGCGCGACTGCCGAGATCCCGGCTGCCGCTCCGCCCCCCATCCCGTTGAAGAGTGCAACCATCTGGGGCATGTTGGTCATCGCAACGCGCTTGGCCGCTATATAGCCGAAGCCGCCCCCGATCACGATCGCGATTGCGATCAGGTCGATGTTGGTGAGATTCGGGGTAAAGAACGTAACGAGCGTTGCGATCAGCATCGCGCCGCCGGCCCAGACGATCCCGCTCCGAGCCGTGAGCGGGTGGCTCATCCGCTGCAGCCCGACGATGAAGAAGAAGATCGTCGCAATGTATACGGGTTCGATGGCAAAGGAGAAGTCAGCCACGTCACGCCCCCTTGCCGGGCTTCTTTCCGCTTCGGTCGAACATTTGGAGGATTCGTTCCGTGACGACATAACCGCCAGTCACGTTCGCTGCCCCAAGAACAACTGCCATGAACCCGATCACCTGCTCTGTAGGCGTATTGGCAAGGCCGAGCGCTACCATCGCCCCAACGAGCACGATCCCGTGGATGAAGTTCGAGCCGCTCATCAGGGGTGTGTGTAGGATGGCGGGGACACGGCTGATGGTAACGTAGCCGGTGAATGCCGCCAGCATTGCTATGTAGATAGCGATCCAGAATGCAGTGATCTCGGTCACAGTCTCCCTCCACGGATGAGGTCAAGCGTTGGTTGATGTCGCACTTCGCCTGCGCTCACAAGGAGGCTTGCTGCCAGGATCTCGTCAGTGAACTCACGGGTGAGCGCCCCGCCCTCATTAATAAGGAGCGAGAGGAACGACTGGAGGTTCCTTGCGTACATCTGGCTTGCGTGAAACGCGACCCGGGCCGGGAGGTTCTGCGGGCCCACGATAGTGACACCGTGCTCCTTTACCGTCTTTCCACTTTGTGTCAGCTCGCAGTTGCCGCCCGATTCAGCAGCAAGGTCGACGATGACGGCGCCCGGATGCATCGTTGCGACGGTCTCTTTCGTTATCAGGACCGGCGCCTTCCGGCCGGGGATGCTGGCAGTCGTGATAACGATGTCAGCCCGCGCCACCGCGGCAGAGACCATCTGCTGTTCCTTCACCTTCTCTTCCGGGGTGAGCTCACGGGCATAGCCGCCCTCGCTTTCCGCATTGATTTCAAGCTCGAGGAATTTCGCGCCGAGGCTCCGGACCTGTTCGCCCGCGGCACGCCGGACATCGTATGCCTCGACCATGGCGCCAAGGCGCTTGGCTGTGGCAATCGCCGTGAGGCCGGCAACGCCCGCTCCAAGGATGAGCACCGTTGCCGGCCGGATCGTGCCCGCGGCCGTTGTCAGCATCGGAAGGAACTTGGGGCAGTTGTATGCGCCGAGAATCGCTGCTGCGTACCCGCCGGCCGTTGCCTGGGAACTGAGTGCGTCCATGCTCTGGGCGCGGGTGATCCGCGGGACAAGCTCGAGGGCAAAGGCGGTGACCTCGCGGTCGCGCATCCGTGCAACGGTTGAAAGGTTGTTTGCCGCGTTCATGAACCCGATGACGATCGTGCTCGCTGAGAGCATCTCGACATCGGCTATGGCTAGGGGCTGTACGCACAACACGATTGTTGCACCGTCTAGCAGTTCGGCCCGACCGGGCGCGATCTTCGCACCGGCGGCAACATAAAGGTCGTCTGGGTAGAAAGCTCCAGCTCCCGCATCATGCTCGACTCGGACCTCGTACGCGGACGACGTGAGTTTATGGACCACCTCGGGCACAGCCGCAACGCGCTGCTCGCCCGCGGCCTGCTCTTTCACAACGGCGATCACGATGTCCTTTGGTTTGTGTGCGATGGTCGCGGTGCTCATAATTTCCATCCGAGCTGTACGGCGTTTTCGATGCTGAACAACCTTTTCACTGTATAGATGGAACGTATCCTACTAGTTGAACTATACTCTTATTATCTTACGCGCTTGGCTTCGAAGCCGCGTCTTGATTGATCGCACTGCCTCGTAACTTGACATCGCCGGTCTTCCATAGCATTGCATGGACGCCGGAAACGAGAGCAGCCTCTCAGCCTCTTGTGAATGCAGCGACCGAGCGGGCCCACAAGAGCCGATATCTCGCTGCCCCGCTCTGAGCATCGCATTTTTTTTGAGGTAAGCCCCGCTTGGAGACGAGTACTTAACTAGAAAACCGGATCATATCTGCGGAAGCACGGAGAGGTACGGGAGGGCCAAGTACACGCCAACGGCAATGAGCACTGCGCCGGCGACGCGCTTGATCCAAATGGTCATAGACGATTTGCCGGCGAGAGACGACGATAAGCGGGCCGAATAGGCGATAGCGAGCATAGGGACAGCGAAACCGAGCGAGTAGATCAGGAGCAGCAGTCCGCCCGTCGCAATATTGCCGTTTGCCGCCACCCATGTTAATATGGTAGCAAGAACCGGTCCGGTACACGGAAGCCACACGATCCCGAGTGCTAGCCCCAAAGCCAACCCGCTTGCTATGCCTTCAGTCGGAATATCGTACGTCTTTCTTGACGCCCTGTCGATTATGCCCAATCGCGGCATATCGTAGGGCAAATGGAGATCGAAGAGCATCCAGAACCCCATCGCGATAATCAAGACTATCGCCGCGGCAAACAGATAATAACTATACGCCGTAAAAATGGCGCCAAAAGCTGATGCGACGAGTCCCATGCTCGTAAACGATATGCTGAGGCCCAGAACGATGGCGAGAGGTCGGTATTTGCCGCGATCCGTTGATGAGGCGACGATGGCCGGAAGCAAAGGTAGCACGCATGGAGAAAAAATGCTAATCAGCCCTGCTCCGAATGCGATTAGTGGGTTTACTTCCACGCGCGCGTCTCCTCAGTACGTGCCGCGCGCGTCGTCAATGGCGCTTTTCACGGTGTTCACCGAGCTCGAGTCAAGGGGACCCACGAAGATGGCGGCGGACCCGTCCTTGCGTAACACAACGGTTGTCGGGGTCGCGGTCACGCCATACGCTTTGGCGACGTTCTGTGACGTGCTGTTATCGTCGACGTTGAAGTTTACAAACGTCACGTTCGTGCCATTGTACTGCGACTGAAGACCCGCTATCAGCGGTCGTGTCTGCTCACAATCAGGGCAGTTGTTCTGCGTGATGAACAGGATGACCGTTCGGTTCTGCATCAAGTTGCTAACCACTGCAGGAGGTGTTATTCCGCTTTTAAACTCGTAGCCCGACTGATTGATATTGAGGCACCCGCTCATTGTGACGCTGAGCAAGCAAAGCGCAGCAATAAGTGCGATATATCGTATTCTAACCTTTGACTTCACCGCTGACTCCCTCTACTGTTTCTTTTGAACTAAAAAGCTTGCAATGACACATGCCGTGTTCTTTGAGTTCTTCTTCGTGGTAAATGCAGGGACAGATTATCTTTCGATCCTCCTCGGTGTCTCCCGTAATAATGCGACACGGGCAGTAACGCTTTCCGAACTTCTCCTGCCTGGCAGCGAGACCCTTTGTGACCTCATCAACTCGCTCTTCGTCAGGATTGAGTTGCATTCCTCTTCTCTCTGCATGCTTTTTGGCCCAGTCCTTTATCTTCTTAGCCTGTTCGTCAACGTCCATGAGGTCACCGTACGTTACTTACGCTCCGAGAAGCGCAAAATTACTCGTACGTTATGTTATATTATTATTCCTCTTCGACGTAGGCACCGCATAGCTTTGCATCTCATATCGCGCTCTGAATCAGAAAAAATGCTTAGAAGTCGTTTTATTATTTGCGACGAGCAAATGCGACGACCCGTGTTTCATGAACGTTGTTCCGTGTGGCGCTCTAACGATCGCACAGACTAGGATTGCGCATCTACCTAAAAAAGTGACTATTCGAGAATGAGTTCAACACGGCGCGCCCCTCAACTTTGGGTCATTGAACTATCCCTTACTCCATCGAAACCTTCTCAAGCTGACTTGCTACGTTCCAAATAAGTGTTCGCGTGTGGAGGGGCATGTTCGGATCATTGCTTATGTCGTCGAGTATCGAAATCGCGTACGCTGCGCGGACAGCTTCGGCCTCCGCTCGATCGAGCAGCCTCGTTTTGGCCTCATCTGCAGCGCGGCGGATATTTCTCGGCACCGAATCATCCCCAACGATACGGGCGAGAATATCGACGCTCTTCGTTATGATATCCTGTTTGTCCGGCATCGCGTTCACTCCGACGTCTAACGCTGTTTTTGTGCGCGTCGTGCAAGCTTCAGTCCACACCCCTCTGATGACTCGCACAATATATAACGTTTTATCAATTGCCTGTTTAGAAGGGGAAATAACCGTTGAGTGGCGTCTAAGCAGTTTTTTGTGGTTCCCGAAAAGGGCCGCCGATAGCCTCCTTTTGGTATGCAGCAGCCGTGTGTCGGTAGCATTATTAACGCTGCAGCGCTACCTGTCTGGGGCAACCGTGAACTTATCCGACATAAGCTTACTTGAGCTCTCTCCACCCCGTATCTTCGCGTGCATCGGTGAATTGAACGTCTGCCTCTTTTTCGTCGCTTGGAGCTCCGCGATCTTGATCGCCCATGAAAAAGAAATAAAACAAGGCTCCGATGATAACAAGAAGCGGAATAAGTGCGATGATGAGGTAGGGCGAAATACTGCCGATAACCTTGCTGAGGCTACCACCATTCCCGGCGTTGGTCGCTGCCGTGCCGTTGGCGCTGTTCGTTGAGACCGTAGGCGTTTGAGGCGTGGGGCTAGCCGTAGGAAGTGACGGTTCGGCAGACGGAATCGTCGAGGGGACTAAAACATTAGGTATGCTGCTTTGAGCAATTGTAGGATCTATCGCGAGCGCGCATACCATCACCGGGCTGTGTGCTTCGCCAGTGCCCCGTCCAAGAAACCACGCTTGGGACAGGCCTTGATCGTGCGTCGCATTCACCGGCGCGAGCGAAGCGCCAGGACTTGGCAGAACGTGAGTTGCAAGCGCCATGGGCAGCAAAATCAGAAACGCAATCGCCCCGATACCGCAGATGCGCTTGGGTTGGATCATATGGCGGCCACCGTAGCCTTCTAGCCCTCTAATTCTCCGCGAGAGTATAAGAGTTTGCGCACGCATACGCCAGCTAGTCGCGAGGCCAAGCAATGAAGAGCCCGTCAGCTGCAGACTGTCAAATAGAGAAATTGAGCGGCGGCGGATTCGTGAAACTCCGCCTCAGGGCTCGTTGATCATTGTGGGGCACAGTGACGCAGTGCACTGAGAACCGGGGCCAGTGAAGCACGCCGTCACTTGAGCCACGTCATCATCGCGCGAAGCTTTGCGCCTACCGTTTCTATGGGGTGCCCCCGCTCTCGTTGCGTGAGCGCGTTATACACGGGGCGGTGGGCTTGATTCTCAAGTATCCATTCGCGTGCGAACTCTCCCGTTTGAATGTCCTTGAGCAGCCCCCTCATGGCTTCGCGTGTCGCATTGGTGATAATGCGCTCGCCTCTAGTGAGATCGCCGTATTCTGCCGTGTCACTGATTGAATGGCGCATCCATGAGAGCCCGCCTTCGTGGATAAGGTCGACTATGAGCTTCAATTCGTGCAGACACTCGAAATACGCGATTTCAGGCTTGTAGCCTGCTTCGACGAGCGTTTCAAAGCCGGCTTTGATGAGTGCGGTGGTTCCGCCGCAGAGAACGGCTTGTTCCCCGAAGAGGTCGGTCTCTGTTTCCTCTTTAAACGACGTCTCTAGCACGCCGGCTCGCGTGGCGCCGATGCCCTTGGCATACGCGAGCGCCGTCTGGAACGCGTTACCCGTGTAATCTTGGTACACGGCCAGCAGTGCTGGGACGCCCTCACCTTGAGTGTAGATGCGCCGTACGAGGTGGCCGGGACCTTTGGGCGCGACCATAAATACGTCCACGTATGCCGGGGGAACGATCTGGTTATAGTGAATGTTGAAGCCGTGCGAAAATGATAGCACGTTCCCCTCTTGGAGCTGTGGTTCAATTTCAGCCTTATACACAGCCGCTTGACGTTCGTCGGGCAGGAGCAGTTGCACGATGTCTCCGCGATTTGCCGCCTCTGCGACGCTGAGCACTTCAAAACCGTCTTTTAGCGCCTGGTCCCACGACCCCCCCTTGCGCAGACCGATGAGAACATCTAGTCCCGAGTCCTTGAGGTTTTGTGCTTGGGCGTGTCCCTGGCTGCCGTAACCGATGATTGCGATTTTCTTGTCGCTTAGATGTTTCAGGTCAGCGTCTTCATTATAAAACATTTGAACCATGTATTACCCCTCCATTTTCCATCAATCGTCTCTTAGTTTATAAGCTGCATAAAAAAGCTTTTGGCGCCACGAGCGTGTGTCGCCCGCGTTGAGACAGATCCCAGTGCATCCCTTGCCCTCTATTGGGGGGTGATGTCCCGCTGCGCTTTAGAGGTTTTCGTCGCTCGGCGTCTCTCAGTCACAGCGCCAGTCACAGCGCCCGCTCTAATCTTTGCCGCTTTGTATCACTTTAGGTCCTCGCCCTAGAGCTAGCGTGCCCGTCCTTACGATCTCCTTGATGCCGAATTGTTTGAGCATACTAATAAGCGCGTCCAGTTTTCCCTCGTCACCAGTTACCTCGATGATGAGGCTCTTGGGTGCCACGTCGACGATTCGCGCCCGGAAGATGTTGACGATCTGCATAATCTCTGCGCGATTTGAGCTGTCGGCAGTGACTTTTATGAGCACCAGCTCTCGATCCACGTACGACTCTTTGGTGAGATCGCTCACCTTGATGACCTCGATGAGCTTGTTGAGCTGCTTCGTGACTTGTTCGACCACGGTATCGTCGCCGGCCACAACGATTGTCATACGCGAAATGGCTTCGTTTTCGGTAACGCCGACGGTCAGGCTCTCGATGTTGTAGCCTCGTCTGCTGAAAAGGCCGGCGGTTCGCGCGAGCACGCCGGGCTTATTTTGAACGAGGACAGATACGGTGTGTTTCATCCGCTACACCCTCCCGTTCTTTGCATCGATTATTTCGTTAAGCGCCGCTCCTGCTGGAACCATGGGGAATACGCACTCTTCAGGTTCGATTCTGAAGTCGATGATAACAGGCTTTGGCACCGCAAGCGCCTCTTCGATGGCGGGCGCTACTTCGCTCGGCGAGTCCACGCGTATTCCGTGAGCGCCGAACGCGTCGGCGAGCTTCACGAAGTTGATCTCGGAAAGCTTCGTTTGGGAGTACCGACGATCGTAGAATAGCTCTTGCCACTGCCTCACCATGCCCAGGTAGCCGTTATTGAAGATCGCGACCTTGACCTGGACGTCGTAGGCGACTGCTGTGGCAAGCTCTTGGCAGTTCATGGTGAAGCTCCCGTCACCGGCAAAGTCAAAGACGGTCTCGTCAGGCCGACCGATCTTCGCTCCGATGGACGCGGGGAATCCGTACCCCATCGTCCCTAAGCCTCCGGAAGAGATGAAGTTTCGCGGGTGGCGGTGGCTAAAGTATTGCGCAGCCCACATCTGATGTTGCCCGACTTCGGTGCACACGACCGCGTCTGGGCACAGTCTGCTTATCTCTCGCACGATGTACTGTGGCTTCAAGCCTGTCTCGCCGAATTCAAGCGGGTACTCGCGCTTCCACGTCTGCACCTTTTCCATCCACTCTTTTGTGTGTGCATCCTTGAGAAGCGGTATCAGTTTTTGGAGCACCCGCTTCACGTCGCCGACGATCGGTATGTCAACTCTGACATTCTTGCCGATCTCGGCCGGATCGATGTCGATGTGGATAATCTTCGCGTTGGGGGCGAAGCTCGCGATTTTGCCCGTTACGCGGTCGTCGAAGCGCGCACCGATCGCGATAATCAGGTCTGATTCGGTAACGGCGTAGTTCGCGTACTTTGTTCCGTGCATGCCGAGCATCCCCAGCGACAGTGGATGTTCAGCGGGCAACGTCCCCATACCCATGAGCGTCATTGTCACCGGCGCCACGATAGTTTCGGCGAGCGCACGGACTTCTTCGGAAGCCCCGCTGATCTTGGCGCCACCCCCGACGTAGATTACAGGGCGGTGAGCCTCCGTAATGGCCTTTGCCGCTCGCTTGATCTGGCCGGGGTGCCCTTCGTAGGTCGGCTGATACCCGGGCAGGTGCACCTTTTTCGGATACTCAAACCGGGCACTCATCGTCTGGACGTCTTTTGGGATATCGACCAAGACGGGGCCTGGTCGACCGGTGGATGCGATATGAAACGCCTCTTTTATCGTCTGTGGAATCTCGCTCGCTTCGTGAACCAAGTAGCTGTGCTTCGTGATCGGGAGTGTGATGCCCGTTATGTTGGCCTCTTGAAAGGCGTCGTTGCCGATGAGATCAGTGGTCACCTGACCCGTGAGCGCGACGAGGGGCACGCTATCCATGTAGGCGGTCGCGATTCCCGTGACGAGGTTCGTGGCTCCGGGACCGGAGGTAGCCATGCACACGCCTACTTTTCCGGTTGCTCGTGCGTAGCCATCCGCCGCGTGGGCGGCTGCTTGTTCGTGGCGCACGAGGTAGTGCGTAATGGCCTCTTGGTTAAAGAGTTCGTCGTAGATGGGTATGACGACGCCTCCAGGGATGCCGAAAATCGTATCCACGTGTTCGCATTCGAGACTTTTCATAAGTGCCTTGGCACCGCTCAGGTTCATTGCATCTCACCTATCATTTTAACGTTAGTAGCCTGTTCACGCCTTCAATGACCGCTTCAACCGACGCTATGATGATATCGGCGCGCGCGCCGCGCGCTGTGATGACGTGACCGTCTCGGCTGAGTTTCACCCACACCTCGACTAGTGCGTCGGTGCCGCCGGTGATGGCATCAACGTGGTACTCCTCAAGCGTTATGTCCGCAAGCTTTCCTATCGCCTTTCTAAGCGCGTTTATCGCGGCGTCAACCGGTCCCAGACCGATTCCCGCTTCGACGACCTCTTGATCGTCGACCGAGAGCTTGATTGACGACGTCGGGGTAACGATGTTTCCCGACACGACCGTCAGCTCTTGTAGCTTTATACGCGCTTCGCGATTGATCTCGAGCACCGCATCGGCAATGGCTTGTAGGTCGGCGTCGGTGACGCGTTTTCCCTTGTCGCCCAGCTCCTTGACGCGTTTCAGTATGTCGCTCAGTTGCTCATCGTCAGCGTTGAGACCAATCTCCTTCAGCGCGAGGTGCACCGACGCGCTGCCCGCGTGTTTTCCGAGCACAATCCGCCGCTCTCGGCCCACCATCTCAGGGGTGATCGGCTCGTACGTCCGTGTGTCTGCCAGCAGTCCGTGGGTGTGGATGCCTGACTCGTGCGTGAACGCGTTCTCTCCGACAATGGGTTTGTTCTGGGCAACGGGCACGCCCGTAAGCCTGCTCACGAGCCTTGAAATGGGGTAGAGCTCGGTAGTGTTGATGCGCGTCGTGTAGCCATATAGTGACTCGAGCGTCATCACGAGCTCTTCGAGCGACGCGTTTCCCGCACGCTCACCCAGACCGTTCACCGTCACGTGCACCTGCGCCGCGCCGGCGCCTAGGGCCGCGATGGAATTCGCCGTTGCGAGGCCGAAATCGTCGTGGCAATGGATGCTTAAGGGTGCTATCGCCGCGAGGCCAGCGACCTGTGCGGCCGTGCGATCAGGGATAAGCACACCAACAGTGTCGCAGTAGCAGAGTCGTTTAGCGCCTGCGGCGACGCCTTGACGGTAGAACTCGCGCAGAAAATCGCCGTCTGCTCGTGACGCGTCTTCGGCGCTAAGCTCCACTATGAGACCGTGCTCAGTGGCGTATTCCGTCGTATCCACGGCCATGCGCAGCACGGCGTCTCGATCCTTCCGCAGTTTTTTTTCGATGTGCAAATCCGACACGGGCACGACGAGGTGCACCGAGTCAACGTCGCATTCGAGGCAGTAGTCGATATCCCCCCGAAGGGCGCGCGCGAAGCTGCATATCTCGGGGCGCAATCCTTCATGGGCGACCGCTTTGATGGCGGTTCGCTCGCCTTCCGACGTGACCGCGGATCCCGCTTCGATAACGTCCACGCCGAGCTTGTCTAGGGCCTTACCAATCCACAGTTTCTTCTCGGCAGTGAGCGACACACCAGGGGTTTGTTCTCCATCGCGCAGCGTCGTGTCGAAAAACTTGATATCGTTAAATAAAGCGATCCCTCACGGTAGTCACTTCCTTGCTGTAAATAGAAGGCGTAACTATATAAAAGCTCTCACGCGCGCGAGTTTCGGCCCCGTTGAACGCTTTGAAGCGTTAAAAGTAGTCCGCGACGGTCTCGAGCATGCGGGCGACGAGTTCGGCGGCGGCGTCAAGATCTTCGAGGTTGAGCACCTCGACGGGGGTATGGAGGTAGCGCGTGACGACGCTGATGACGCCAGCGGGGATCCCCGCTCGCGTGAGGTTGATCGCCGTGGCGTCTGTGGTGCCGCCCGAGCTGACGTCGCGCTGGTACCCGATCCGCGCCTCCTTAGCCGTCCCTTCGATCCAGCGAAGCACTGAGTCGGGGGTGATGAGGCCACGCCCACCCCCGTCGACGACGGTGACAGAGGGGCCCTTGCCGAGCTCCAAGTGCGCCATCTTCTTTTCGATGCCTGGGTGGTCCCCCGCTATGTTGGTCTCTGTGGCTATGGCAACATCGGGATTCAGCCCAAATGACGCCGTTTTGGCACCCTTCAAGCCGACCTCCTCTTGCGTCGAACCGACCGCGAAAACGGTGGTCGTCGCCGTGGTGCGCTTCATGGCCTCGATCATCATCGCGCATCCGGCCCGATCATCGAGCGCCTTTCCCGTGACGAAGTTGCCTGAAAGCGGGGTAAACTGGCGATCGATCGTGACGGGCGTGCCGATTCTCACGCCAAGGCCTTCGACGTCCTCGGGGCTCGTGGCACCGATGTCAATAAACATGTCCTTCATCGGGATCGGTTTTTTCTTTTCCTCCTCCTCGAGAATATGTGGGGGCTTCGAACCGATCACTCCTGGAATATCGCCCTTTGTTCCATGGAGTCGCACGCGCTGGTTTAGCAGCGTTTGGTCGAACCAACCGCCGATACCGATGAAGTAGATAAACCCGTTTTCGTCGATGTACTTGGCGGAAAGGCCCACCTCATCCATGTGCGCAGAGAGCATTACGGAAGGTCCTTTTCCTGATTTTGTGGCGATCAGATTGCCGAACGCGTCAATCCTGATCTCATCGACGTAGGGAGTAAGTTCATGCGTGAGTATGTCGCGGGAGCTCCCTTCGTGCCCGGAAACGCCGTGGGCATTTGACAGCTCCTCAAGCAAGTTCCGCAAACCGTCTAACGTGTCTGACATCATTCTACAAGAGCGCATCCTAGCATTAATAGGTTTCTTACGAAAAAGGGGCTTCAGCCAGCCTTCGTTGAGGGGACTCTGCGCGAGGCACGCATTCAGCCCTCCCTGGTGACCCGTGGCTGCGTCGGAAGCTCTATATGGGTGCTGTGAAAGAGCGAAGATATCGCGGGGCGATCAGTGTGGTGAAGATTCGGCAACGAGTAGATGACAGAGGTCGGGGGGCCAAATACCGCGCGTTTCGCGGGGCTGCGGCGAATGAGTCGTACGGCAGTCTTTTTGAGCCGGGACGAAACGACGACCTGCGGCGCACGCTCACGGCAAAGGTGATAGAGGGGCTTAACGTGCCAGGGGGGCCCGCCAGCGAATGTATACTTGGTGTCGTTGATGAAACGATCAGCGAACGTGAGGGGGGGTGGCACTTTTCGTTGTCACCCGAGCGACTGCTCTGCGATCTTCGTGCGGACGATCATTCGTCGCGACACTTGTGTGCTGACTGTTCGTTGCCGGGCTGTTGCTACTTTGATATCATCAGGCTGACGCCTGATGATGTGGAGCGCTTGCGCGTGCACCTTGAACTGTCGCTCGACGAGTTTGTCGCGCAGCACTGCGTATCGTACGTCGATGATCACGACCGCCGTTATACGCACGCGCTAAAAAAAACTCAGCCGTGCGCGTTTCTCGGAAAGGACGGCCGATGTCGGGTCTATGCTGATCGACCCGCAGTCTGCGCGGAGTTCCCATTCGTCGTCGATCGTAAAACGCGCGACATAAAGGAGATCCGACTGTTTCCCTTCTGCAACGTCCCGTTTAACATGTTGAAGCTTGAAGCAAGGCGTCGCGCCCTCGAAGGCATTAGACAGAGCAACGGTTCGACTAAGTGAGAGTAGCTCCGCGTGACGAACTCGGACGAAAAATTCGGGCGCTTTCCGGCCCGCATGGCCAAAATCGCTGAAGCCGGGAGCAAGAGCGGGCCTGCCGGGATTTGAACCCGGGTTTGAGGCTCCGGAGGCCGCTGTGCTATCCAGACTATACTACAGGCCCGTGCCTTACTAGTTGCTTTGGCAGGTATATAACTGATCTGATAGTCGCGCACGGGAAAAAAAGGTTTAAATGGGTAGTTGCGCATTGGAGAAGCACCAAGCCAAATGCCGACGATCGTTTGCAAAAGGAGTCTTGAATGAGTCGCAAAGTTCTGATGAACGGGGCGTACGTGGCGTGGAGCGAAGCCACCGTCCACATAAGCACGCACGCCCTCCACTATGGCACCGCCGTATTCGAGGGAATACGGGGCTATCACAACGATGAGAAACGGCAAAGCTTCATCGTTCGACTGACGGAGCACGTGGAGCGGCTCTACCGCAACATGCGCGTGCTCAGGCTCAGTATTCCCCTCAACAAGCAGGAATTCGCTAATGCCATCGTTGACGTGGTGCGCCAAAACGCGCTCCAAGAGGACGTCTATATACGACCGATCGTCTATTGGGGGGCCGGCACCGTCGGACTGTACCCGTACGGCAGGTCAAACGATTATGCTATCTACGTTGAACCGATGGGTAAGTACTTCGACGACATCGACTCGGGCCTCAAGGTCTGTGTAAGCTCGTGGGCCCGCCTTTCAGACAATTCGCTTCCTCCGACGGGCAAGTTCGCCGGAGCATATGTAAACAGCGTACTCGCAAAGGTCGAAGCGGTCCAAAACGGATACGATGAAGCCATACTGCTAACTAAAGACGGCTTCGTCTCTGAAGGGAGCGGTGAAAACGTTTTTCTCGTGCGCAACGGTACCGTTCTGACGCCTCCGGTTTCAGATGACATCCTCGAGGGGATTACCCGCGATGCAATCATAACGCTCTGCGTGGATCGTGGCTACAAGGTAGTGGAGCGAACGATAAGCCGATCTGAGCTCTACTCCACAGATGAGCTCTTCTTCACCGGGACTGCTGGAGAGGTGGCCCCCATAACGAGCGTCGACGGCATCATTATCGGCGACGGCACGGTCGGCGCGATAACGCACGAGCTAAAGGAGGCGTACTTTAACGCGGCGCGCGGCAATGAGCCGCGCTACTCGCAGTGGCTGACGCCCGCTTTCTAGTCGTGCGCTTTTTTCGGCTGCAGAGCCTTGTCTCGGCACCGCTAGCCTCGCTCCACGCCGATACGGCTCTTGCTGTAGCTCAGCCGCACACCGATTGAGCGCAGGTACGCGCACGAGTCACCGGGGCAGTGGATGAGCACCTCGGCCAAATCATCAGGTTTGTCGATATCGGTACTCATAAAGAACGAGTCGAGAACCTTTAACGGAAGCCCGCGCTCTTTGGCGATTGCCACGTGCTTTAGGAAGCTCACTTCGTAAAAATCGACGTTGAAGCGGGAGGGGTCGCGCATGAAGATCGCGTTGGTGCCACCGCCGCGCCCCGGGACGAGCGTCACGCCCTCCGAGTACATCTCGCGCACGTGCCACTCTTGGATAAGCGGGATGTCTGACATCACGATGAGAGTCGGCTCTCGCACGTGCCTGATGTAAGCGTTTATGGCAGTGTTCAGGTCGCGGCGGTTGAGCTCCACGTGCGCCCAGTCGCACTCGGGATCAAAGTCCTCAGTCGCCAGAATCGTCACGTCGATGCCCTTCAAGCCGCGGAGCACGTCGCGCAGCATCGCCTTTGAGAAGGCAATGCGTTCTTTGGGGGACAGAAATGGCGCGAGACGGGTCTTCGCTCCGCGCGTCTTAAACGGCACCACCGCTTTTGCCGTTGTCATCCTCGCCTCACCGGTGGCGTAAGCGTCCCCGTTATTTATATATTACCGCGGCCATGTAGTGGTAAAAACGGCCTCGCTTTTTATGTCGCTTGAGCACATGAGCACCGCAGACATCGTTAGTGGGCCTTTAGAGGCGCTCTCGTTTGCCCTTCCGGCACGCGTCACGTTCTCGCGCAACGTTTTCGTTCCTATCACCAACATCTGTCGCAACGCGTGTGGCTATTGTGGGTTCCGGCGGGACACCGGCGACGCTGAGGCACGGCTGATGGCTCCAGCAGAGGTGGAGGCCCTACTGCGGCAAGCTAAGGATGCGGATTGCACCGAGGCTCTGCTCACCTTTGGCGAACGTCCGTATGAGGTCGCCGGCTTTGTCGAGAAGCTCCGGAGGCTCGGCTACGAGAGCTTTCTTGATTATCTCTATGACCTCTGCACCATGGCAATTCGCGCCGGACTGCTCCCGCACAGCAATCCGGGCATTCTCACCTTTGACGAGCTCGAGCGGCTGAAACCTGTGAATGCGAGCATGGGACTCATGCTCGAGACGACGGCCTCAGTGGACGCGCACCAAGGCTGTGCTGGCAAAGAGCCAGAGCTCCGGCTCTGGACTATTGAGGATGCGGGTAAGCTCCACATTCCGTTTACCACAGGTCTCCTCATCGGCATAGGAGAAGACTGGGGCGATCGCGTCCGCTCGCTCGAACTCCTCACGGAGCTGCAGCACAAATACCGACACCTTCAGGAGGTCATCATCCAGCCGTTCGTGCCGAAGCCGGGCACGCGGATGGCAGACGTTCCCAGCCCGAGTCGCGAGGTGCTCCTCCGCACAGTCGCGCTGGCGCGTCATCTCCTCCCTGATGACGTCGCGGTTCAAGTGCCACCCAACCTCACTGAGGTGGCCCCGCTTCTCGGCGCGGGGGCGTCCGACCTCGGCGGGATTTCGACCGTGACGGTCGACTACATTAATCCGGAGCACGCTTGGCCGGATGTGGCGAACCTCGGCATTGCACTGACCGAACGGTTGGCGATCTACCCCCAGTACGTGCGTGCTGGATGGTACAGCGAGGCGCTCGCTCCGCTCATCGGAAAGCTGGCTGACGAGCGCGGGTTCCGACGAAAAAAGACAGGCGAGACAATGGCTGGGTGACGCGATGGATGTCGTTCACATTGGTAAAGCAAAAACCGTGTACCGCACCGAGAACGCCGAGGAGTACATCATCGAGTTTCGCGATGACATCACGGCCTTCAACGGGAAACGGAAGCGGACAGTGCCGCAGAAAGGCTACTTCAACGCGCGAATTTCCGCACGGCTCTTTCAGCTTCTGGAGCAGCGAGGGATCGCGACGCACTACAAAGGTATGGTGGACGATACGCGGATGCTCGTAAAGGCGGTGGACATCATACCGCTCGAAATCATCGCTCGAAACATCGCCGCGGGATCAATCGTGCGCCGGTATCCCGTCAAGGAAGGGCAGAAGTTTATCCCTCCGGTGCTCGTTATCGACTTCAAGTCTGATGCTTATGGCGATCCGATGCTCAACGACGACATCATACGCGCGTTACGCCTCGCTACCGAGAAGGAGCTGGTGACCATTCGTGAGCTGACGCTGCGGGTGAATACGATCTTGAAGGACCATTTGAATCGGCGAGGGCTGCTGCTTCCGGACTTTAAGCTGGAGTTCGGAAAGGGACGGGACGGGAAGATCATCGTTGCCGACGAGATAAGCTGCGATACCTGTCGCCTGTGGCTGAAGGACTCGGGCGAGTCGGTTGATAAGGACGTTTTCCGCTACGAGCGCGGCGATTTGATAACGGCGTACGAAGAAGCGGCCAAGCGGATACTCAGCTGAAGCCACACGATTGAACAAGGCTGCGACGCGCTCCTACGACGCCTCTCTTCAAGAAACGCTGTGAACGTAAAACAAGGTTGGGCGCGTTCTACGCGTCAGCGGGCCGCTCGTTGCAGAAGGAGGCCGACTCGCCAGAGGGCGGTGAACTGTGCGAGGATCGCGACGAGCAATACGGCAGGCTCAACGAACCCGATGAGCAGTCCTATGGCGAGGATGATCAGCCGTTCGCTTCGTTCGGCGACCCCAGCCGTGCAATGAAATCCCATTCCTTCACCTTTCGCGCGGACGTAGCTCACGAGGAGGGAGCCCATTAGGGCGGCGCCGACGTAGATCCAGTTGACCCCAGCAATGCCAAGACCAAGTAAAATAATACAATCGACGTAACGATCAGATATCGAGTCAAAGGTGGCGCCAAAGGTCGTTGAGGCGCGTCGGTTGCGCGCTACGGCGCCGTCTAGCATGTCGACAAAGCCGGTTACGAGGATCAAAACGCCGCCTGCGACGAAGAACCCGAGGGCAAGAACGATGCCAGCGACGACGCCGATCGCAAGGCCGGCGAGGGTAAGCATGTTGGGAGTGACGCCGAGACCGACGAGAAGATTCGCCGGTCGCGAGAGAAGCCGATCAACTGAGTCTTTAAGTCTGCTTAACATGGGTGGCTCTCCTGTGGCGTTCAACGGTCTGCTTAGAGGAAAAGGCGCATTCTCATAATATAGTTGACGAATTGGTGCGGTCCCCGGGGCGCCGCCGGTTCAGCGATAACGGAAGCCCTAACGTGCCGCCGCAAACTGCGCTCGTAAGTATCTGCGCAGGGCAGCGCTCGCGGGTGGCCTGGTCCGGCGAAAACTCAGCCTCCTGAGCGGTCTGAGCTAGGAGAAAGCGCGGAGGGGGGGATCTCGATCTTCACCATCGTTTTGGCGCTCATCGCTGGCGGTATTGCGTTTCGGGTGCTCACTTTCGCGTTAATGACGCATGCAACATCTTTTTTGTTGTGACGGGTAACCTAGAGCTGTGAAACCTTCACTCGATGATCTGTTCAAGTGGTGGGGCGCCGCCGCTTTGGTGCTTATTGTGCTCAGAATATACGGAGTGCTTTAAAATTCCGCGCTGATCGAAGAACGGCGCCAGGCGCGCCAGCTCGATCAATGTCAAACGCATACGCATCCATGCCCAAGTCGCCCCAGTACCAGCTGTGGTGGAGGGCCGTGCCGCGCGCGTCGCCTCCTGCCGCGCCGAACGCGACAAGAAGCGGCATGAAGTGATCGGGGTACGGGTGAGCACGTTCAGCGTACGGGCCCCGTTCCCGATACTTCACAAGGCTGACGCGGTCGCCCTGGGTCACCGCGTCGGTCAGCCAGCCGCTGAATTCGTGGGCCCACCCATCGGTGGCTGCACCTTCGCCCAGCGATGCCGCCGCATAGCCAAGCGGGTGGACGGCGCCACCGCTGCCGAGGATCAGAACGCTGTCGTCCCGCAGCGTTGCAATGGCTGCACCAAGCGCCACGTGCTGTGCGGGGTCTAAGTGGCGCTGGATGGAGAGCTGCACGACGGGGACGTCCGCGTCGGGAAACATGAGTATCAGCGGCACCCATGCACCGTGATCAAGGCCACGGTTGCGGTCAAGGTCGCAGCTTAAGCCAGCGCCGTGAAGAAGGTCGGCCACTCGCCCGGCAAGGTCTGGTGAACCACGTGCGTCGTACCGCAGACCGTAGAGTTCAGCGGGGAACCCGTAAAAATCATGGATCGTTTCGGGCGTTTCCACGGCGTTAACTGCGGGCCGCGAGGTACTCCAATGGGCAGATACGCATAGAACCGCGCGCACGTTCCTGTACCGGCTGCCAAGCGTAGCTAGGAACTGTCGCGCCGGAACGTCCTCTAGAAGCAGTGTGGGGGCACCGCGTGACACAAATAGTGTAGGCAGTGACTCTGTGGATATAATTCTCCCTCAAGGACTCCCCGTGATCAAACGGACAGAACTTCTGGCGCAGCGGAGCCCTTAGAGCGGCCTCTCTCTTTGAGCATATCGTGTGCAGTGAAATTTCGTTATTTATATGCCCTCCTCACATGAGGCCAAGCTGTCGCATTAGCCCGACCAAATCGTAGAAGAGCTTCTCTTCGGTGATCTCACCCTTCTCATTCCAGTGGGCGACCGTGCAAAACTCGACTTGGAATTTCTTGTTTGTAGGTTGAATGGTCTTTCCATCAGGGCCTGCCATAGAGCCCGTCATCGTGCCGGTGAAATTAGCCACCGAACACGTCCATTCGCCCTCACCAAAGAGCACCTTATATGGGCGGTTCCCCACACGATTGTCCGGAAAGGTCTTGAAGAATTGCTCAGCTTCTTCTTGGTGTGCATGTTGTCCTCTCGTCGGTTCGGGCTGGCCTGGCCAGTACACGGCGACGTTTTCGGCGTGCCGTTTGTTGAATGTGTCCCAGTCTTGGCCGTTCCACGCATCATCCAACGTTTGCATCAGTCGTTTGTTTTCCTCGACGTTCATCTAAATCCCCCTCTACAACCTGAGTTGTTTTGAGCGTGACTAGGAGTAGCATCAGTAGCACCATAAGCGTGCCCCCCTTTTTTTGGTGGACGCGATCGTTTTTGGGGAACCAGCGGATATCTCACGCGTGGCGTGTAAAGCGCTCAGCGATGGATGCAACCAGCTGACAGGGGCAATAGTCCGATCGACCTCTTGGGGCCTGCAACGCTCTTCGATGCGGGCGACCTTCTTCTCACGCAGCTTAGTGGTACGCTCGGAGCCAGAACGCCGTTTGCGATCCATAATGAACCGTTCCTTGGACTCTGGGCGACCGCCGCTCATCGTCTTGTGATACAAAGCGCCCTTCGCGGCACTCACTGCGGGAATCATTGCAGAAGTGCTGGCGACTGGAGGTCTTGGGCCCTAGCGTGACTACTGCGAAGAAGGTAATTCCAGAAGTGCTGCCGCAAAGCGCTCTACCTTCTCGGCGTACGCCCCGCTTTCCACGTTGTTAGCGGGAACGTCAAGCATGCCCCCCGACTTTTTTCCGGAAGGCGTTTCCATGCTTTCCAGCATCTTGGCGCCGCTCTCGCTGCTTGGTTTCCGTGCGTGCAAAAGAAGGCGACACTGATAAACCTATCTTTGTTTTGCGCAATGTACGTTCGTATCGGGCTGGACATCTTGCCCGTCACAGGACTGCCGACGACTACCACATCATAGGATGCGGCGTCGTGCATTGTTTGTGCGATTTTCGCGTGGACCCGCAGGAATGCCTGCTTCGCCAACCTACCCATGCCCTTGTCTTTCGTGTCGGCGGTGATCGCTTCAACATCGCGTTGAGGTTTTCAGCAAGCGCTTCAGCGACCTTTTTCGTGTTTCCGGTTCGCGAGTGAGTAATAGGCGAGTGTTTTCATCGCTATGCGCAATGCCGCGCCCGCGTAATAGTCTGGCGGGTTACAAGGGCGAAGTTAAAGTAGTAGATCCGAGAACTCACTATAAGGTTTACCATGCAGGCGATTGAAGTCTCTCATCTGGTCAAGAAATTCGGCGACGCCACTGCCGTCAACGATATTAGTTTCTCGGTGGCGGCCGCAGAGACCTTCGGGTTTTTAGGCCCTAACGGCGCCGGCAAGACGACCACGATCCGCATGCTCACCGGGATCTCATCGCCGACCTCGGGAATGGCAAAGATCTTTGGCCACGATATCGTGCACGAGACCGTTGCCGCACGGCAATCCATGGGCATCGTCTCCGAGACCTCCAACGTATACACTGACTTGACCGGGTGGCAGAACATGATGCTTGCCGCGCAGCTCTATCGAATTGGCAGAAGCGAGCGGGATAAGAACGCGACCGAGCTTCTGAAGCGCTTTGAGCTCTATGAACGCCGGGGTGACGACGTGCACGGGTACTCCAAGGGAATGCAGCGGCGGCTGACCATCGCCATGGGCCTGGTCAACCGCCCGCGCCTGCTCTTTCTTGATGAGCCCACCTCCGGGCTCGATGTCGAGAGCAACCTTATCATCCGCGACATGATCAGCGACCTCATCAAGGAAGGGGTCACCGTCTTCTTGACGACACACAACATCGAGGAGGCTAACGTCCTCTGCGACCGGGTGGCGATCATCGAAAAGGGACACATCGCCGCCATAGACGCGCCCGAACGGCTGAAAAAGACGATTCAGAGCGTCCAGTCAATTGAGGTCTCTTTTGACAGCAGCTCGCCCACGCGGCTTGACGAGCTCCGTCAGCTCTCGACGGTGAACAACGCACGCAAGGAAGGTGACAAGTTCAAACTCTTCACCGAGGACCCGTCTGCGGTCATCGACGGCGTGATGGCATACGCTCATACGCACAACACACGGGTGATGAGCATCACGACGCTCGGTCCGAGCCTTGAAGACGTCTTTGTCAAGTTGACCGGACTGCACCGCTCAGGTGGTGGGATTACTGCCATCGATTAACTTTATAGGGTTCCAAGACCGCCTCTCCCGCGAGCTCATTGCGGCGTGGGCGATTGCGAAAAAAGACGTCATCATCTATTACCTCCGGCCAGGGACCATCGTCGGCGGGGTGCTCTTTCCTCTTTTCATGTTCCTCGCGTTTACGGCAGGAAAGCTTGGGACCGCCACTGCGCTGATCCCGGGGCTCGTTGGCATCACGACCCTCTTCTCAGCGTCATCTATAGAACCGGTATCGATCCCGATCGAACGCAGGACGGCTACGTTTGACCGGCTTCTCGCCGCACCCATCTCCCTAAACGCGTTGGTGTTAGGCGAGAGCCTCAGCGGTCTTCTTTACAGCGTTGTTATCGCGTTGATTGTGGTTGTCGCGGCGCTGCTTATCTTGGCCACGAGTATCGTGAGTATCTTCCCCATTCTGGTAGGGATCCTTCTCAGTTCACTCTGCTTTGCGACGATGGGGACCCTTTTTGCGGCATATCCGACCGAGAGTCCAGGGGATATCATTTCGATGGTAAACGTCGTCAGGTTTCCTCTCATATTCATATCTGGCGTCTTCATCCCTCTCGCGACACTACCCGCCGTCGGCCAGATGATCGCATATGTTTCACCGCTCACGTACGCGAACGACCTCATCCAGGGCGGATACAACGGTAAAATGACGTTCAACCCGTTTATTGACGTTGCGATGCTCGTCGTGTTCATCCTGATCTTCCAGTTAGTAGCAAACTTGCTGTACAAGAGATTCAACGACTAAACCGTGACAGAGGACGGGGCCGCAAATAGAGGTCCTGATTATCTTTTCGCTTTTATATGTCCAATTCAGTGAATGAGCCGGCAAGCCGGAGAAGCGGGCCGGACAATGGTCCTGGATGTAACGACGCGGTCGATTCAACGAAACGTATCTTGCGCATCGCCGAATGAAAGTGACCCATACGTCTCCAGCCCGAATCGCGCGATCTCGTAACGGCTGTTAAAGGAGAGTCGTTTTGTACTCTGCTGCGCGAGCGACTGCTCGCGAGCGCATAAAAACGAAATTGATATATAGTGACTTCTACGCCCTGATTACTGACTCTTCTGTCGTTTGGTGGGGCGTGATGGTGGAACGGAAATTCGTCTGGGCTACACTCTCCATCGCCTCTCTCGCTACCTTCATCATCGTTATCGACTCGTTTTTCCTGAACGTCGCCATCACGACCCTGGTGCGCGACCTGCACACCACCGTGGAGGTCATCCAAGGCATCATCGCGGCGTACGCGCTCACCATGGCGTGTCTCATGCTGCTCGGCGCAAAGCTTCAGAACATCTTGGGCAGGAAGAAGACATTTCTCTACGGCGCGTTCATCTATGGCGTGGGCACCACGATTGCCGCGTTGAGCCTCAACGCCCCCATGCTGCTTTTTGGATGGTCACTGCTGGAAGGGTGTGGGGCGGCGCTTATGTTGCCGGCGACGGCGGCGTTCATCTCCGGTACGTACGAGGGCGATGAGCGCGCGTTTGCATTCGGCATCTGGGTGGCCATCGGTTCGGTCGCGGCAACTGTTGGCCCTCTCTTAGGCGGCTTTCTCACGACGTTTCTGAGCTGGCGCGTCGGCTTCGGGCTCGAGGCGGTCATCGTCGTGGTGATATTCGCGTACTCAGGACGACTCACCGAAGCGCCTCCGACCATCGGCTGGCACGACCTCGACGTCGTGGGGGTCGCGCTCTCGGCGGCAGGCTTCTTCTTGATCGTCGCCGGGATGTTGCTGCTCAACAATCTGAGCGCGTGGGGCATCGTGCCAATCCTCGTCGGTGCGGGGCTCCTCCTGCTCGCCTTCTTTGCGCTGTGGCAGCGACGCCGGATGCGTCACGGGCAAGCCCCACTCACCGACATTTCGCTCTTCAGGAAGAGCACGTACAGCGCGGGGAACATGGCGAACCTCATCCTGCGACTCGGCCTCGCGGGGACGCTCTTCATCCTTCCGGTCTTTTTACAGGCCGTTGCCGGTTTGAGCGCCTTTATGACGGGCGTCGCGTTTGTCCCGCTCACCGTTGCATTGCTCGTCTTTTCACTCAGCTCGGCGCGGCTTTCGGCTCGCATAGCGCCGCGCTACCTTGTTCCCCTCGGATTTCTCGTGGCCCTCTCCGGCTCAATTCTGCTTCGAGGTGTGTTCAGCCTTAACACCCAGATCGTTGACATCTTCCCCGGGACGATATTGATCGGCGTCGGGCTCGGGCTGTCACTAGGCCCGCTCAACAACATCATCCTGTCATCGGCCTCGGATGCGCAACAGGCAGATGCGTCTGGCGTCGTGAATACGACAACCAACCTAGGGAATGCGTTAGGCACTGCCGTCATCGGCGTGCTGCTCTTGGTCAGCATCTACGCCGCACTTGGCCCTGCCGTCCAAAAGGCCTACCCCGGCCAGGTGACGGCGCAGGACGTCAAGGCGCAGCTCCCCGCATGGGTGCACACGCTCAAAACGACGAACTTGCAGGTCGCCAAGGGGGAGAAGAACACAGCGACGCAGATCGTTAATAACACGGTCAGCGCCGCCATGCAACACGCCGTAGACGGCATCTCGGTTTTTCTGTTTGCCGGATTTCTCGTCTCGCTTTTTATCGGTCGAGGGCGCGCCGCCCCGACGCATTAAGCGATTTAACTGTCCAGTAAGCTCGCTCGTGCCGGCCACGAAAATGAGCGCTTGGCCCTGACATCGATGAGATCGGCTCTAGCGCGAGCAAGAAAGGGGGGGCAGACTCGCGATGCAGGCCATGCGGACGATTCGCCCAAAACATAGCTGACATAAAGAAGGACCCGGCGTCGTACGATCCCGTAATCGTCGGCCCCCCGTGGTCACAGAACGTATCGAGTCCTGTCCTGACCTCGCAACGAGAAGAGGTGCAAAAGCGGTGCATTCTGTTACGCGTGTCGCGCGAAGGTGAGCGACCAGAGACACAATGATATAGGGTCGCTTTGCGGAGCAAAATCTGTTGGCGCTCGACGTTACGACGGACGCTGTGCAGCACTACGGTCACGTTGAGTTAGCGGCTGGAAGCGTCGTAATCCGTTAGAGTTATGGGCGAGTACCCGCAAATACTCGATCGTCGGCAGTACGCAGTGCAGCCTGTTCCACTCTTTGTTCGCAGGAATTCAGGAGCGCGAGCTGCTGGCGAGTGTGTGGGGGGCGGCACGGCGTGAAGCAAAAAGTCATCGAATTGAACGACGTCACGTGCATTCTCGGGAAGACCAACGTCGGTCTGTACGAAAATCACCTGATCGACACAGCAGTTATTGACACCCCGCTCGATCTTGAGGCGATTCTCATCACGCACGGACACGCCGATCATTTTGGGTGGGCGAGCACGCTCCAGAGACGCACGCGGGCGCTCGTGGTGGCTCCGAAAGAGGACGCATTTCTGATCGAAATTCCGGAGGTTAACGTCCGGGGTATGTTCAGCTGGGCGCGTCCACCGATTGAGATGACGACGCGGTTCTTCCTCGGAGAGGCGTGCACGGTAGATCGATACACCGAAGACTATCCGTTCGAAGGAAAGATTGCCCCGTTGCTCTTGCCGGGCCACACTATGGGCCACACGGGCTATCTGTGCGACGGGGTGCTCTTTTCGGGAGATGCACTGTACCCGAAAGCGGTCTGGGAACGGCACAAGCTGCCGTATTCCATAGACGTCGAGCTGACGCGACGCTCGCTCAACGCAATAGAGAACGCCACGTTTGACTGGCTCGTTCCGGGTCACGGCCAGGTCATGTCAAAGGATGAGAGTGCAGGACAGATCACGTTTCACCTAGAGCGGCTTGCCGAGATTGACAGTATGATACTGCGACTTTTGAAGCGTGCCCGATCAACGGAAGAGCTCATCTACGCTGTGCTTAAAGAGCTTAATGTGCAGGACAACCTGGCCCAGTATTGGCTCTCCGTCACGACCATAAAAGGTCACTTGAGCGGACTGGTTAGCACCTATAAAGTTGCGTACGACATTACCGATCACCGAGTGTACTGGAAGGTGAACGAATGAGTGCCGCTACTCTGCTCAAACGCCGTGTCGGATCTCGCGCACGGTTTTCGAATCTTTTCAGAGGTTGCATCCTGCCCTGCAAGAATCGACACGATGCGAGACGGGGGCGGAATGATGGGCGGTAGCCGAGCGCTACCGCTGGCGGTGTGCGTGAACGTCGACCCGCTCGCTATCTCCGAAACAGTGCGAGCGCTTGGACCAAACGTCGCGCCTTCAACAAGTCCTTCTCTCTGATACGACAACTAAGGCGAAGGTTGATGCTATGGCGAATTTTGAAGACTGCGTGCGCTTTGCTAATCAGCACATGATCTGTTCAGTCGCTACGTGTGATCGCGAGCAGCCACGGGTCCGGATGCTCGGGATGTGGTTTGCGGATACACGCGGCTTCTATTTCTCTACGGTGAAGACGAAAAAGATTTTTCAAGAGCTTACAGCAAATCGGAGGGCTGAGGTGTGCTTTTATGCCCCGCCACGAGGCCCGCTTGGCCAAGAGGGTTCAACGGACATCGGAACGATGATGCGAGCGTCAGGCGACGTGGTTTTTCTTGACGACGCGAACCTCAAGGAGCGCCTTTTAGCACAGCGACCGTTCCTGCGTCCTCACGCCGACGATCAGGTCATATTCCGGATCCAAAACGGCGAGGCGACGTTCTGGACCTCTGCAGACAGCGGGCGCGAATCAGCCCTGGAGCGAATCCGTTTTTGAAGTGGGAACTACACCCTCTTTTCCCTGAGCTGGTTTCTAGGTCATGCTCGGCCTTTTTAGGTGCAACTAGTATCCCGGCGGGAGTCTGCGATAAAGACTACTGTTAGAGGCTCGGCACTGGCGAGGCGCTTTGTTTGGCGCGTGATGGTTTTCGAGGTCGCCCCATCTTGCTCCCGGGTCGTTGCCAGACGAAGCCTGCGCTGAGCGGGCGTCGTTCATAAATAGTAGTTGGCAATCACTAAAGACAGGAAGCAAAGTCACTCGTTTTTTATCGGGGAAAAGCGGTCAGCGATAGGAAACCAATTGGGTTGTGGTCGGCCATCTCTATCGGCATCGGCGCCATGATTGGTGCAGGAATCTTCTCTATTTTAGGCGTTGCCGGCCAAATAGCGGGGAGTGCCATGTGGGTTTTGTTCGTAGCAGCGGGGCTGGTCGCTTTCCTCAGCACGTACTCGTTTGCCAAACTCGGGGTGACGTATCCATCGGCAGGGGGCTCTGCTGAATATCTAGTACGAGGGTTTGGGGACAACGTCGTGAGCGGGGGCTCCAACGTCCTGCCCTGGATAAGCTACGTCTTCGCGGTCTCGTGTTTAGCTGGGCGTCGAAAGCGGTTCGGCTGGTTACGCTGAGCTGGCCAGCAGAATGGGCCCTTGCGTCGCTTAACCTATCGTGTCTCGCAATAGCGTGCCAAACCGCACGACTTCGTCCTTGTTCCGTCTGTCCACAACGTCGTATCGCTTCCCGAGCCGTTCAAAAAAGTCCTCCATGGTGTGCCGATCGTGCTCCGAGAGGACATTTATGTCGAAATAGCCGCCAAAGATTCCCACCGCGAGGACACCGGGTGGTGCGTACTCGCGGAGCTCTTCGACGTACGTCTCGCTCTTGGTCGTGAGAAGCTTGTCGTAAACGAAGAAGAGCGCTACGTTTTTCCGACTCAGCGCTTCGCGGTGATCGTGCAAGAACTGTGTGACGCTCGAAAGTGGTTCGTCAGTGTAGATCGGTGCTCCAACTACAATAAGGTCGTAATCCAAGCTCGTAACGTCCGCTACTTTCGCGATAACGCAGTCACCTGCGATGGCCTCACACAACCAGCGGGCGATCGTCGTGGTCGTCCCGTATTTCGTATCGTACGCGATCAAGGTCTTCATGCGTTATCCCTTTACGGATCGTTTCGACAAAAAGCTTCGTATACTGTCACGCGGCCATAAAAAAGTCCGGTTTCAGCTCGTCCGCAAGGTGCTCCTGCCTTCTAAATATTTTGAACGGGGATTAGTTTAGGTGCACGCTGCACCGTGGGCGTTCCGCCCCGATCGTAGGCCGTTTCACCGAAGTGGAAGGCTATTTTTCGCCTTTGACTTCTTTGCCCTTGTAATACTCTTCTTCCTTTTTTTCTAGTTTGCCCTTTACTTCCTTCCCTTTGTAATACTCTGCCTTTTTCTCTTCCATGGGCCACCCCCTCGATACAGGTTGATCCGGGCGCATAAGGAGACTATGACTCCCAGAACTCTGTGGTAAATGCCGTGCTTTTTGGCTCTTCTCATATAATTGGAGTCCTGCTCAATATACTTGCCGTATAAGCAGTTCGCGAGGCGCTGACAATGCAGACAACAAGTCACAAACCGCTTTATAGGGGGCAATGCCAAATACGGTCGATGAAACGTAGCGACATCATTAAACTGATCGTCTCCGTCGCGGTGCCTTTGGTAGCAGGTTTGGGGTCGTCAGTTTTTACGATCAACTCCATCTCAACGTGGTATGCTGCGCTCAACAAGCCCTGGTTCAATCCGCCGAATGCAGTTTTTGGGCCTGTCTGGACGATTCTCTATATCTTGATGGGACTCGCGTTGTTCCTCATATGGCGATCGCCTCGACATCGCACACGAGACATCGGGATCGCTCTCTTCGCTGCACAGCTCATCGTCAACGTCATCTGGACGTTGGGCTTTTTCGGGCTGCAGAACATACTGTACGGCCTGCTCACCATCGTGCCGCTATGGATACTGATCGCCGCCACCATCTATCAGTTCTATAAGGTGGACCGGCGGGCGTCGTACCTGCTCGTGCCCTACATCCTTTGGGTGACCATCGCCACCGCCTTGAACGCGTCGGTCTACCTACTCAACCGGTGACGCACGTCAAAGACGTAAAAATAGCCGTGTTTTCGTCGTGGCTAAATCACAGGTGTGCCGTTAATGCAAAAGTAGCCTCCTCTCAGCTCTGCATGGATTGGATAGCCGGCACAGACGCATCCTTTTAGGTATCGTTTCACGCACGCCGATGGCGCACTGCACCCCCGTGCAGGGGGTTTGCGTCAAGGTCGGCTAGGTCTTGGAACGGACCACGTCCTCACGTTTTCCGATGTCGTCGGAACTCTGACGCGTTCCACGCCGTGCTTTCCCTGGTACTCGCTTTTTCCGGTTGTGGGTCTGTCAGCAGAATGTGGCTCACACTATGATCGTCGACCGGCCTTGGACAACGACATCATCGCAGGCCGGCGCTATCGCGCTCCATCTGGTTATACAGCGTTTTTACCTCTGATCGTAAGTCGTCCAAACGATGCTCGAGCTTGGAGACACGTTCTTTCAAGTCATCCATTTCCTTTTCATAGTCCATTTCGATCTCGAACCTCCTTTTCATACGGATGAGGCCTCGGTCAAGGCCAATAGAAGATGTCTTGGACGATATAAAGCCGCTGTCCTGAAAATGCTGATGAACGGCGACAATCAGATCTCTTGAGCACCATCAGCAGACGCACTAAAAGGAGGATAAGCTAGACGTTCTAGGGTCGGATTGTGCATCTACGATGAGAAGAGGTGTTCCGTCGCAGCGCGCATTCGTCGACCGTTGCTTCTGTCAGCAGCGATTTAGAGCTCAGCCCACGCCGGGTCAAGACTCCTTACGTCTGGGGCGGTCGTCGTTGCTTCGCGCCGCTCGGCGCAGCTTCCCGCGGTCTGGCCGCTGCTTGCGTTGTGTCCTCAGGGCGCACAGGCTTGGCAGTGCGAGCGTCTAATACCGTCGCGCGTTCGGGTCGGGCCGCTGCTTGCGTTGTGTCCTCAGGGCGCACAGGCTTGGCAGTGCGAGCGTCCAATACCATCTTGCGTTCGGGTCGGGCCGTTTCACGCCTGTCGATAACCGCCAGATTCGCCCGCCGCAGCAGCCAAATGACCAGGAAAAATACGGTTATCAGGCCGATGCCGAAGAACAGCGAGTACGCAGTGATGCCGCCTGTTGCGGCGACGAGGAATGGGACATAACCAATAACTAGTCCGAAGGTGATGACGATCGTGAGACTCAGCCCGATCGACAGCGCGAGTCGTTCGGTGATCTCCAGCTCGTTGAACCTGGGGAATGCCGCAAGCGACACGGCAAATCCCGGCACGACGAGCACGTAGATGAACGCGAGGATGAGTTGCAGTATGTTTGACACGAGTTTGGTATGACGCTCGGTTGTCGGAGCGTCACGACGAAAAGTACGACGTTCTTAACCCGATTCTGTAAGCGAAAGAGCTTAAGTCTTTCTAGGTGTGAAATTTAGACGTAGCGATCAAAAAAAGCCTCAGTCCCACTTAGGCCTTGCCGCGAACAGCGTCGCGGCTTTCGTCATGCGGAATCCTGCCTTAGCCGTTTTACTGTCCGCCGTCCTATGCCCGCTTATCAACAATCAGAAGGACGATCACGATAAGCTGCAAAACGATGCCCGCACTCTCAAGGGAACTCACCCCGTGAGCTACTTGGTGGTACGCGCTGAATATCACCGAAATGAGCAGCAGTATGATCGCGACCAACTTGGTAAGCATTTTCATGTCTCACATCTCCCGCCGTGGCCTATCGCTTTCGACAGGCGCTCCGACAACGAGAGTTGGCGCCGCCGTTATAAAACGTTTTGGAAACGTGAACGAGTTGAAGCGGATATCTCACGCACAACTCGGCATCGTGCGTCCGGCATCGAGCGTCCTTTTTTTGTGCGAGAGCTGACATGTGGACGCTTAAGACACCATCATTGCACCCGAACGCGCGCTACCCGCTTTGCAATTTCGTGGCAAGCAATACCACTTTTTTCGCCAAACCCCTGCACTCCTGCGACGCCTGATCGTCAGGCGCTCCGGTAGCAACAGCGCCAAAGTGCCCCCCAGAGGAGATCGAGTCGCCGCATACGACCATGCCGTGCACGATGAACGCCTGGAGGAGCGCCATAATGGTGGTTTCCCTCCCTCCTGCACGGTGTCCGGAGCTGACAAAGGCAGCGCCGACCTTGTTTTCCAATTGCCTCCTGACACTGATCGAGTCTTCGATGAACTTCTTGATCTCGCTTGCCGGGAGGCCGAAGTAGACGGGTGAGCCGATAATGATGCCGTCGGCCCAAACAAGGTCATCATTTGACGCATCGTCCACCCATTTGAGTCTGATCACTGCGCCTTCTTCTTGGGCCGCGTCGGCTATTGCTTCTGCCATCGTTCTGGTATTTCCTGTGCGCGAATAGTAGACCACTAACACATTAACCATAGTGCCATCCTCAAAGCAAATGGCAGGGCTATGGGTCTTTAATCTTGCGCCTCTCTCTCTACACCCCGCACTCTGAGCTTGTATCGGGTGGTTGCTGAACCGAGGGAAGTACCCGTGCTTCGAGAAGCCCTCCCGCTCTTCTAGTCCCGCTTCAGCTGCACGGAGCGCATCGTCGCCTGAATAGGTAATATCAATGGTATGGCCCATGTGTCGTAACAGTCGAGCAAGGTCGTGCGCGAAAACCGCTACCCCTTGGACTACCAGAATTGCCGCCATGCTCTAAACGTCCAAACTATGTTGGTTCGTTCCCAACGTAACACAACCTTTGCCCTGACGAACGAAGCTGTGAAGGCACGTAGCCTGTGACACGCGGAGCATCAACCGATCCTTCGCGGGTGCTAGCATTACTCGCGATGTCAGTGACACTTGGACGACCCCCCTATGACTGCTCTTTGAACAACAATCGTCGTCGCTATCTGCAGACCTCAGCCGCGAAGCGGTAGGGCGATGCAGAACTTCGAACCTCGGCCGACGTCACTCTCAACGGCAATGGTCCCGCCGTGAGCTTCAATCACGGACTTCACGATGGCTAAGCCGAGCCCCACACCTCGAGATTTTGTGGTGAACAGCGGCTCGAAGAGCTTACCTATGTTTTCCAGCGGTATGCCCGTTCCCGTATCGGCCACGTTTATGGAGGCGCTTCGTCCGTTTTTCTTGGTCGTTATGCGCAGGCTGCCGCCGTCCGGCATTGCTTGTAACGCGTTGCCAATAATGTTTGTCAGTGCGCGCTGCATAAGGAACGGATCAACATCAAGATTAGGCAGACTAGGATCAAGCTTCGTCTCGATCACGACTTTATTGGGCGCCACAACGCGACGAAGGGCATCGTTGACGAGTTGTTCCGTGCTTGTTCGCGTGATTTTCGGGTTCGGCGTCTGAGCAAAGTCGAGCAGATCGGTTACCATGGAGCTCATGTAAGCAACGTGCTCGTCTATCTTGTCCAAACCGGCGTGGAGCTGCTGCGCCGTGGGGCCCTCACTAGGTGCGAGGCACCCCTCTAGCGAGTCGACCTGTTTTTTCTCGAGGTAAATGGTGTTAAGTATAGCCTGCAAAGGGCTGCGGAGATCGTGTCCGACCATTGCAGCCATTTGTCCGATAGCCGCCAAGCGTTCCGCGCGCTTGAGTTCAGCCGTTTTTTGCTGGACGAGTTCTTCAAGGTGCTCAGAGTACTGCGTAAGCTGCTCTTCGAGGTTCTTGCGCTCGATGGCATAGTAGATGGCGCGTTCGAGGGTATCCACCGTCGCCGTGCCTTTCACGAGATAATCCTGCGCACCTTCACGCACCGAGTGTACCGCCAATTCCAGATCGTCCAGACCAGTCAGCACGATGATCGGCACGTGTGGCACTGCGGCGCGCATCGTCGCGACTGTGGCCAAGCCCTGGCTGTCAGGAAGGCCCAGATCGAGCAGCACAACGTCGACACTTCCCTGGTCGCACCGTTCTATCCCGGCATTGAGACGATTCACGGAGTCAACCGCGTATTTTGTCGCGGATGACTTAGTCAGAAGCCGTTTTATGAGGTGAGCATCGCCAGAGTTGTCCTCGACGAGAAGGACGTTAAGTACACGATCACGTGCGCGCATTCTCAGTGTTCCCGCTTCGGAAGCTTCACAACCGTGAACCAGTACTCTTCAATCTGCTGTATCACGTTCATGAATTGTGGCCAGTCAACCGGCTTGGTGATGAAGCTGTTGGCGTGTAATTCGTATGTTTTCAGGACGTCCTCGTCAGCTTTGGACGTCGTCAACACGACGACCGGTATGCTCGTAAGCGCTTCGTTGGATTTGATCTTTTGGAGCACCTCGCGACCATCCACCTTTGGCAGGTTAAGGTCGAGCAAGATCAGATCTGGGCGCGGAGCCTGCCCATATTCGACATCGTGCAAATAGGCAAGTGCGGCTTCTCCGTCATTTGCGACGTGCAGGTTGTGGAGCACTTTGCCGGACTTGAGAGCGCGCTTGGTCAGAAGGACGTCGCCTTGGTTGTCCTCCACCAATAAGATTTCTATATAGTTCACGCTATCTCGCTTGCTCATACTCTACTATTCCTCCCTTTGGAAGCGTAAAGAAAAAAGTCGAGCCTTTTGCTGGCTCTGATTCGACCCATATACGTCCCCTATGACGCTCAACTATCTTCTTAACGACAGCAAGTCCGACCCCCGTCCCCGGGTAGTCCTCGCGCGCGTGGAGGCGTTGAAATACGACAAAAATTCGCTCTGCGTATTTCATGTCAATACCGATCCCATTGTCGCGCACCGAAAACACCCAGTCGTCTTTCGCTTCCTCGACGCCAATGTGGATCATCGGGGTAGCATCGCTCCGAAACTTTATCGCATTGCCTAACAGGTTCTGGAAAAGCTGAATCAGCTGGGATTCGTCGCCGAGCACGGTCGGTAATCGATCGTGCGTAACCACTGCGTGGCTCTCCTCTATCGCGACTTCAAGATTCGCAGCCGCTGCGGAAAGGACGTTACTTACAATGACCGGCATAAACGGCTCACCCCGCGTGCCCACACGCGAATACGCCAAAAGGTCATTGATGAGCGTGTGCATTCGTTTTGCGCCTTCGACGGCAAATGCGATATATTGGTCAGCGTCAGCGTCAAGCTTTCCTTTGTAGTCCTCCTCAATTATTTGGATGTAACTCGTTATCATTCGCAGCGGTTCTTGCAGGTCGTGTGACGTGACGTACGCAAACTGTTCTAGTTCAGCGTTAGATCGTTGGAGGTCAGCGAGTGAACTGTCGAGCTGGTACTCCATTTGCTTGCGCTCAGTGACGTCTCGCGCAACTATGAGAAACTCAGCTGGTTGCCCCGAGGCATCTTCAATCGTGGAGATATTCGCTTCTATGTCGACCCTTTCTCCATTTTTCTGGAGCAATTGCGAGTCAGTGCGGACGGTTTCTTTTTTCCCACGACTAGGCTCTGTTCTGGCGAGGACAGCTCCGACGAGGAACTTACGTGCATCGAGGATCAGCGAACGAAACTCAGGAGGGAGAAGATCCTCGAACGGCTTTCCTATTATTTCTTCTCTTGATCGCTGGGTGAGACGTAAGATGGCTTCATTGCAATCGGTAACCGTCTCGTCCAACCCCGCGATCACTATCCCGTCTGCCATAGTTGCGAAGGTGATGCGCAGCTTTGCTTCAGATTCTGCGAGTGCCAACTCCGCTTTCTTGCGCTCGGTGACGTCTCGGAGGACCGCCACAGATGCCGTGTACTGTCCCGCAGCATCTCTAATCAAGGAGACATTCGCTTCCACATCAACTCTTTCTCCACTTTTCCTGAGCAATTTCGCGACGTTAAGGATGTTTCCTTTCTCCAGAAGCTCAGGGTGCTTTTCGAAGATCTGCAAATGAAACTCAGGAGCGAAGAGATCCAATAACGGCTTTCCTATTATCTCTTCTCTTGATCGCTGGGTGAGACGTAAGATGGCTTCATTGCAATCGGTAACCTTGTAGTCCAACCCGACGATCACTATTCCGTCTGCCATAGTTGCGAAGGTGATGTGCAGCTTCGCTTCCGATTCTGCGAGTGCCGACTCCGCTTTCTTGCGCTCCGTAATGTCGCTGCTTATTTCGAGAATAGCGGACGCATTGTCCTTCCCGTCTGTCATCAGGGTCCAGCTGCTCGCGACCGTGACCTCAACGCCATCACGCGTTACGTTGATCAGCTCCCCTTCCCACAGTCCGCTCTCTATAAGCTTAGGCCACAGCGCTTCGCGCGATTCAGGGAACCTTGTATATAACAGCGCGTTCGCGTTTTGACCTTCGGCCTCGTGCGTTGTCCACCCGTACAGGCGCTCGGCGCCACGGTTCCAGTACGTTATGGTCCCTTCTGGGTCCAAGGTCATGACGGCGTCGTGCGCCGCATCAAGCATCGCGGCCTGCTTTCGCACAGCCTCTTGAGCCGTCTTGAGAGCAGAGACATCAACAATCGAAGCCACGCTCCTTTTGGTTCCTGGAATCAGTGCTGCCGTCACAAAGACTTCTCTTCGCGTTCCGTCTTTTCTAAGAAGTCTGAACTCATACTCTTTCGGAGCGCTTGCTGCATCGCGTCGACGTGCACGATGATATGTTGTTATCCTCTCAAGATCTTCCGGAGCGACAAATTCTGTAAACGGTTTCAGGCCTTCAACATCGTTCTTGCGGAAACCGGTGAGCTGCTCCAGCTTGCTATTTCCCATAGCAACGGTCATATCTTCTTCCAGAATAGCCATGCCCGTCGCGGTGCTCTCAAAGATGGCGCGGTAGTACGCCTCGCTCTCTCGCAGTCTCTCTTCCGAGCGTTTCCGCAACGTGTTGTCGGCGGCAATCCCGCGAGTGCCGATAACTACTCCGTCGTGGTAAATTGGCCGTGCGCTGACAGAAATAGGGAGCGTGCTGCCATCTTTCCGCAACGCCGTGAACTCCACCCACCCCAGCTCAGTCGAGTCAATTCTGTGGCCGAAAGATTCTCGGCCTCGATCTGTATCTTGTGGGATAATAACGTCGAATACGGTCAGCTTCCCTTCAAATTCTTCTTTCGCGTAGCCCAACATCTTTAAGCACGAAGCGTTCACAAACGTAAAAGTCCCAGTTGCGTCGGTCTCATAGACGAGTTCAGGTAGCGCGTCGGTGATCCCACGGATGCGTCGAGCGCTCTCTTTAAGCGCCTCATCTGCCTGGAGGTTTGCGATGGCTGCTCCCACCTCGTTACCAATGGCGGCGAGCCGCTCTTGCTCAGCTTGCGAGAAGGTGTGGCGGCTAAAACTCCCGACGGTGAGCGCCCCGACAATCTTATCGCGGCGATATAACGGGACCGCGGCGAGAGACTTGAGTCCTAATTTAGCGACGTGCGGCATGCACGACGCCTCGTGACCATCGACAAAAAAGGGTTTCGCTTCAGCAAGAAAACGAGCGTACGGCGCTTCTGTAAGGGGGATGCTCTCAAGAGCTTCAAGAGCGGTGTCGGGAATGCCGATCGCGTAGCGCAGGTGAGCATAACGGGCGTCATCGTCGGCGAGATGGATCGCTCCGGCATCGAAGTGCATAAGCTCGAGCGTCAAATTGGTCGCTGCTTCTGCAAATGACTGCACATCAGTGGATCTGCTTCCTTCGGTGACGATAAGGTTGAGTATCTCCATCGTGTGTGCGTGTTCTCTTGTCTGCTCCTCAGCCCGCTTTAGCTCGGTAGTATCAAGTATGACACCACGCAGCCCGCCTACGGCCCCATCGCGCCTGATTATTACAGCACGGATTGCAATAGGGAACGTTTTTTTGTCCTTCCGCAGTCCGGTGTACTCCACCCGGCCGATATCTTCCCCAGCCATTCTCCTGCGAAACACTCTGCGTGCTCGCTTCCTGTCGGCGGGAGCGATCAGTTGAAACAACGACATCCTCTCTTGGAGCTCTTCTCTCGTGTAGCCGAACAGGTCAAAGGCCGTACCGTTCACGAAGATAATGCGACCAGTTGCATCAGCTTCATACACAACGATAGGGAGCGCGTCGGTGATCTCACGGGTGTGTCGTTCGCTCATTATTAAAGCCGCTTCAGCACTCTTCCGCTCAGTAACGTTCAAGGCGATCCCGCGTATTCCTACCGGCACGCCCTCTCGAACGATCAATGAAGCACGTACAGAGACCGGGAATGTACTTCCATCGCGGCGCACCCCGGGAACCTCTACCCACTGCGAAGATTCATCAATTACCGCTTGGGCAATGGATTCGCGTATTTCATTGTGTTTGTCTGGGGGAACGAGGTCATATAGCGTAATTCCGGCTTCGACGTGCTCTCTTGTGTAGCCGAACTCGTTCAGCCCAGCACGGTTGACAAACGTGATATTTCCAGTCATGTCAGTTTCAAATATGACCTCAGACAGCGACTCGGTGATCTCACGGATACGGCGATCGCTCTCGTGCGCATTTGCTTTTATCCCGTGCCTGCGCATCGCGATTTCGATCGCAGCCCTCAGCTCAAGCGCATCAAGTGGCTTTATAAGAATACTGTCGGGTTCAGCCGCAATTGCCCGTCGCACCGTCGCCTCGTCAGCGTTGGCGGCGAGAAAGATGATAGGAATATCGTAGCGACTCTTGATTTGTTGTGCAACTTCGATCCCGTCCTTCTCTCCGTTTAACCTGACATCCAGGAGGATGATGTCAGGGTGTAACTCATCTGCGCGCTCAGTCACTTCGTCGATGCTCACCGTCAGGACGTCGTAGCTCATTCGCTGCAATCGGTTCTGGATATCCTGCGCACTGGTTGGATCATCTGCAGCGAGTATTATGCGTATCATGGCGATGCTTCCCTTCAAAGTGCGCAGAAGGAAGATATATCTTATCCTGTATGGCGGGTCTATCGCACCATCGGGCTTTCAGGATGCTTTGCCATCGTGGCGTGCGTATAGTGCAACGTGGCGGGCCGGATCGCACCAAACTTGCGGCTAACGCGTTCATTATCAGCCATGACGACGTTAGAGGGATGAAACAGTAAGGAACAAGGTAAGGCTCAGCCAGTCTCTTTGCGAATCTTCCTTAACAGCAGAACGGTTCGTTCGTGCAGTACGAGGCTGAGCGTCTCGCGATAACAAAGACTAAATGCTATCGAGGTGAATGCATAGGCGATGCCCGGTCGTAGGGAGTTAGATACACGGACATGAAAGAAACCTTAGACGTAGACAAGGTCATCCGTCTCGCCGTTTGCTCTGACCAACGAAAAGACATCCTCCTCTTGATGAATGACGGGATGAAATCGCTTCGCGAGCTGCGGGACGAGCTCAAGCTCTCCTCTCCCGCTATCGTACACGCGTTGCGAGAACTTGAAACGAGTCATATCATTCGACAAGATACAAACAGAAACTACATGGTGACCCCCCTCGGCAGGAGCGCTGCACGCAAAGTCCTTGATTTTCAAGGTGCGATGGCGGTGCTAATGAGGGATGAAGCATTCTGGTTCGAGCACGACATGGGTGGGATCCCCGATCATCTATTTGACAAGATCGGGTCGTTACGCGATGCTACACTTATCGTAGGCACCCCCACTGATATTTTTAAAGCTTTGCGCCACTTTGTCGAGCTGTTTCGAGACAGTAAAGTCGTAAAACTGGTTTCCCCGTTCTACATTCAGGACATTGGAGAACTAGTGCTTGAGCAGTTTGCTCGCCAACAACACGTGGCGCTCGTGCTCACCGACGAGGTATCGCACCATTTAATTGACGAGATCGGTCGTGAACGTTTGAGCAAGGCACGCAGCGAGAACCTTGAGTTCTATGAGACCAGAGACAATCCCAAACTTGTCTTGGTCGTCGCTGACGCGTTCATGGCGCTTGCGCTCTATCGTTTAGACGGTGCGTTTGATTATTCCTATACGTTAACAAGCCAAAATGCAGGGGCGATTGCGTGGGCGCAAGAATTGTTTGAGTATCACGTCGCCTCATCAGAGAGCGTGGTCCTATAGGGGCTACACTCATGAAATGGGAGCCAGACAAAGCAAAAACGAAGAGGTGAACTCGTGGGAAAACTGACCATATTGGTAGTCGACGATGACCGAGAGATACTGACCGGTTTTATGCACATCTTAAGTGAGCACGGGTACAACGTGGAAACTGCAGAAACCGGTCACGAGGCGATTGAGAAATGCAAAAGTGGCTCGCACGAGCTTGCGCTTTTGGATATCAACCTCCCCGATATGGATGGCACGCAACTGCTCGAGCAATTGCGGGAAATCGACCCCAAGATGAGAACGATCATGGTCACAGGCGACGCCAGTTTGGACGGTGCTCTGAGATCTCTGATTTTGCAAGCAAACGCCTACGTTCTGAAACCCGTCGATCCTGATGAGCTTTTGAAGGTTGTGAGCGCAACCCTAAATGAGTGACGAATGCTTGCCTCACAGGCTGCTGCAACCGCTCTCGGGAACAACAGCGTTTATCGCTCGAAGGCGTAAACTAACAAGCTTAAAAAACGGTGGCGGATACGCGCACTACCATCAAACAAAAAGGAGGTGAAAACGTATGAATCGCCAATTCTTAGCCTTTTTAATGATTTCGATCATGGCGCTGACCGTATGTAGCGCAATCTCCGTATCGGCGGCACCAGCATCCGCCCAGCCGCAGCAACAGACGAACACAGTTCAGACCTCGCCGTCCGCCTACTGCACCGTGCACGTCGGCACGAACGAGCTGTGGACTGGTTGGCAGTACAATTACCACGAGGCATATGGCTTCATAGAGGCCGGAACCGGGACCCACACGGAGAGATCGGTCTTCAACGCGCTCTCGACGAATCTGGCGTGGCAGGCATCAAGCGTTTACTCCGAAACGAGCGTTGCTTCTGTTGGCGTTCAGTTCCGCCTCGCTGGAAAGATAACGCCGCAACAGTGGCAGAACCTCTCGCAGACTCCCGTCATCATCCGGACGACCGTCCCTTACTGCTTAACAACGACCAGTGGTGGGGCAGCGCGCCTAGTGTTAGAACCAGCCGATTGGTACTACAACCTCCTCACGATAGCATCTGTGCACGGGCGGACCAGTTGCGGCGTCGGCACGACCGAGACGCGGATGCCGCTGGGAGCCGTCGTGAAAGAGACCTCCGCCGGTTCGGGCGTTTACGCGGGAGTGATACAGGTATTCCTGCAGAGCTACCCATCGGCGTACCCAATGTCGGCAATCGGCAGGGCCTCCGGAGTTGCAGTCGTCTCGGACATTCAACTCGTGTGGCCAAAAACAGCTTCGTAGTGGTGAGGGGGGCCCCCTCCCTTCTTTCCTCTTTTTTTGCACGCTCGTTCCGCGCGCGGCTACGTAGCGCTCGTCTGCTTCTAAGCGTTTGGCTTGAACCCAGAGCGTTGGCATCTCTCCCGGATGATCCTGTCAGCATCGTAGTAAGTCTTATTATCACCTGCGTGGCTCAGTTTACGACGTAGAGGGCATCGTCACGCTCTGCCGCCTCCTTGGCGCAGTTAGACACCCTAAGACGCAGATGCTCTTGTGAGGAAGCACGTTGCATATCGAGGTTAGAACAGGCAGAAAAGCGATCTTTTGGGCGATCGCAAGGCGTCGCTTGACTGCTGGACAGGAGGTGACGCGTGCTCGCTCTCACCATTAACATCTTTGAGACGCTCAGCAATTTCGTCATCGCCGTCATCGAGCAGCTCGGCTATGGAGGCGTTTTCGTCGGGATGACGCTTGAGAGCACCGGCTTGCCACTACCGAGCGAGATCATTATGGCCTTCGCCGGGTACGTCGTCTGGGAAGGGCAACTTACCCTTCTGGGCATCACCCTTGCCGGTACGCTCGGCTGCCTAACTGGCTCCCTCATTGCCTACGGAATCGGCGCATACGGCGGCAGGCCGCTGCTCGAACGCTACGGCAAATACGTGCTCATACGCAAGAGTGAGCTTGACCGTGGTGAGCAGTGGTTTGCAAAGCACGGGGAAAGTGCCGTCTTTATCAGTAGGCTGCTTCCCGTCGTCCGCACGTATATCTCATTTCCTGCCGGCATCGTCCGGATGGACGTCAGGAAATTCTCCATCTATACCTTCCTGGGGTCGCTTCCGTTCTGTTTTGCCTTCGCGTACGCGGGCGTCGCGCTCGGGCCTCACTGGCACAGTATCACGCGCCTATCCAGGTACTTCAACGTCGCGGTCATCGTGGCGCTCGCGGTGCTTGTCGGCTATCTCATCTACCGCAGGGCGTGGGTGATGGAACGCTTGCGTGACAGAGGCAACCAATAAGGATTAGAGAAGCTGCAAGCTTTCGCCAGCAGTGAAGATCGTTGATCGTTCTTAAAAGAAGCTCAGCAGTGGCTTAAATTCGAAAAAAAACCTTCAGATGGCGGCTTAGCCGTTTAAAGGTGTCGAGCCCATTGGTTCTCTCGGTGCCTTAGTCGGCAGGAGCTATCCTAAAAAAGAAGTGACCGGCCTGGACCGTACCAACTGATGTGCACGTCCCCTACCAACTACCGATCGTAGTTATAATATATGCTCGGTTACCTCAGGCAGTGGATCAGTTCCGGGCTGAGGTCTTGCGTCACGAGACACAAGGCGTGAATCGCTGACTGCTGCGCAACCTGCAGGCTGTAATCCGGGGCCGCGGTATAGGTAAAATATGACGTGAAGACTTCGAGCTCGGCTAGGAGCTCGGAACGGTCTGGGAAGGCGATCATGTCGTTCCGCATCAGGATGTCTAGGTTCTCGTAGGAAGCCGTAAGCTTTGAGCGATTTGCGCAGCACCCCGAGAGACGAAGAACCCGCCAACAAAGGAGAGGCTCCAGTTAAGCGGCTGTAACGACGGGTGGAAAAAAGAAGGGCGATCAAACCAACGGCAGATCGTTCGAACGTAGCCATTTTTTGACTGTTTGAACACCACAGCAAAGTTTCTGCTGTCACACGCAAACCAAAGCCTTTATCGTATCTTATGAGACGTTCGAGGCATCTAAGAACATTGCACGAGCAATCATGCGCGTATTCAAAATCGTCCCATTTTCTGTAGCGATCATCCTCATTGCTGTCTTATTCGCAGGCGCTGTAGCTGCTCCTGCAGCAGCACAGTACGATACGATGCAGTTCCACTACAATGCACAGCACACCGGTGATTACAGCCCCGTGGCGGGGAGCAACGTGTCGAATGGCAAGCTGGTGTGGAACTACACGACCGGAGGCGACGTTTGGTCCTCCCCCGCCGTCGCTAACGGCACGGTCTACGTGGGAAGCTATGACAACAACACCTACGCCCTCAACGCCACCACCGGCACCAAGCTCTGGAACTACACGACCGGAGGCTGGGTAGAATCCCCCGCCGTCTCAAACGGCGTCGTCTACGTAGGAAGCTATGACAACAACACCTACGCCCTCAACGCCACCACCGGCACCAAGCTCTGGAGCTTCACGACCGGAAGCAGCGTAGAATCCTCCCCCGCCGTCTCAAACGGCGTCGTCTACGTGGGAAGCTATGACCACAACGTCTACGCCCTCAACGCCACCACCGGCACCAAGCTCTGGAACTACACGACAGGGGGCGCCGTGCTCTCTTCTCCTGCCGTCGTTAACGGGGTGGTCTACGTGGGGAGCAATGACACCAACATCTACGCCCTCAACGCCACCACCGGGGCGAAACTGTGGAACTACACGACCGGAGGCTTTGTAGAATCCTCCCCAGCCGTCTCAAACGGCACGGTCTACGTGGGGAGCAATGACACCAACATCTACGCCATTAGCGCCACCACCGGGGCGAAGCTCTGGAACTACGCGACCGGAAGCGCTGTGTTCTCCTCCCCCGCCGTCGTCAAGGGGGTGGTCTACGTGGGGTGCGATGATGGCAACGTCTACGCCATCGGCAACGCAGCTGCGGCCACAAATCAGGGTACGACGCCCGGTTTCGAGGTCACGCTCGCTCTTGTTGGACTCATCATCGTCGCATACGTGGTGAGGAGGAAGCGCTAACGCCCTCCACCCTTTTTTTCTTTACGCGCAGTGGCGTGCTGAACCGCCTCCTCCCCTATCGTGTGTAATTGTGCACGTTGCACGTGCGTAGACACTAACCGAGGCAAGAGGGCCAACAAACAAGAGACAGGTTGTCGCAAGTAAAACTAAACGAACGATACGATATGGGTGAACAAATGCAATTACGAACAAAATGGGGTGCACTCGCCCTGGTAATCCTTCTGCTAGGCTCTCTAGGAACGGCGGGGTTGGTGCTCGCGAAGAGTGGCAGCAGCGCTCCTGCTGCGCAAACAAGCGCTTCGCTTCCGGCAGCGCTGCAGACTGCACCGCTAAACCCTGCCTATGTGCAATACCAGCAGCAGAAGGCGGCCGGAAAAGTGGCGACGCAAACGGTCGACGGACAGGGTCTTGGATGGGTCCCGCCACCGTATGAACTTTCGAAACTGCCCACCGCTCCGAGCCTTGCGCAGGCGCAGGCATACCCGGCGACGTACGACCTTCGAACCCTAGGCAAGGTGAGCCCGGTGGAGAATCAGGGCCAGTGCGGAAGCTGCTGGACGTTTGCCACGTTCGGCTCGCTCGAGTCGTATCTGTTGCCGGGATTGACCACGCAATACTCAGAGAACAACCTAAAGAACTTGGCCGACTTCGACTACACGTGCTGTCAAGGCGGGGATTCCGCGATGTCAACCGCCTACCTTGCCCGGTGGGGCACCACCATGACGGATTCCACTGGCTCTACGATCTACGCAGGGCCGGTGACGAGTGCGTCTGACCCGTACAATTTGTCGTGCACCTCCAGCCCGACCACATCTCAGATAGCGATGCACGTTCAGAACGTCTATTTCCTGCCGCTGAAGCAGTCACCACTGGACAACAACGCCATAAAGTCTGCGCTGATGACGTATGGTGGTGTATTTACCGGCTTCTATTGGGACGTGAATACCAGTCCAAGTGTAAGCAGTACCTACTGGAATACAGCTACAGCGGCCTACTACGATGGTAACGTAACGGCAGGCAACCACGCCGTGACCATAGTGGGCTGGGATAATAACTTCTCCGCGAAGAACTTCTCTACAACCCCGCCCGGAAATGGTGCATGGATCGTAAAGAACAGCTGGGGCACGTCGTTTGGTGAGTCTGGGTACTTCTACGTTTCCTACTACGACAAGAACATGGGCTACGAGGAAAACACGGTCTTCACCGCTCAACCAACGACAAACTACACGACGAACTACCAGTATGACCCCTTTGGAATGGAAGGAGGCGTTGGATCGGGCAATTCTTCTACTGCTTACGGGGCGAACGTCTTTACAGCCAACTCTACCGGGACGCTTAATGCGGTAAGCTTCTGGGCACCCGTTGAGGACACCCAGTATACGGCACAGGTCTACGTTAACCCCTCAAACCCCAGCAATCCAACAAGCGGTACCCTTATGTCGACCATCTCGGGCACGGCCTCCAATGCGGGGTACGCCTATGCAGGGTACTACACGGAGAGCCTGAACACGACTGTGCCACTGACGAAGGGTGAGAAGTTCGCTGTCGTGGTAAAGTTCACCACGCCAGGAGACAACGATCCGGTTCCCGTACAGCACAAGGAATCTGGCTACGATGACAACGCGCCAAACGCTATACCCGGCCAGAGCTTCTACAGTCTAAACGGCACCACGTGGAACGACTTAGCAGTGACTTACGGCGCAGAAAACTCCTATGCCGCCAACATTCACGCGTTTGAGGTGGTGAGCAAGGCGAGCGTCCTCACCGACATCAACGCCCTCAAGAACACCATTAACCACCTCCCTAACTCAGCGTTCATACCCGGCACCAAGACCGTCCTTCTTTCTCTGGTGAGCGCTACTGAGCTTCAGGTGAAATTCAACCTTTACGGCAGTGCGGCCACGACGCTGCAAAAGGCAGTGCTGCCGCGGATGGACGGCTGTGCCAAGACCGGAAAGCCGGACAGCAACGACTGGGTGCGGACGTGTGCCGCGCAGGGTCAGCTCTATCCGCAGGTGCAGAATTTAATACAGGAGTTGCAGGCGTTGCAGGGGTCGTGAAGAGGTTACTACCTCCCACTCCCTTTTTTCTTTTTTTTCGCTTTCAGCAGGCCTTGCAATCGGATTATCGCCAGCTGCGCAAATTGAACCCCTTGTGTAAGCAGTTCCAAATCGTTTTATTAGAAGCGGCTGCCTGCGGAGTCGTGCTTGGGGCTCAGAGCGACAGCTGTGCGCGAAGCTAGCCTTATTGGTGACTAAAAAAAGAGAAGAAGGGGGCACATCGATCCTAGTAGGGCCACAGAGGCGCCTAGACGCCGAAAGGGCGGAGCCACCCCCCCGCCAGATCATTGAAGTGCGCGGCAGGTGATGCGTACACATGACGCAGAGAAGCGTGCGATTTCTGTGCTGGAAATCTACAAGGGGGAGAGTTAGCCGAAGGGCGATCACCAGACTGACGAGATTCGCCGCGTAAAATAGAAAGACATATAGTGCTGGAGTAAGCTGCCCATAACAATAACCAGCGACAGTTGGCTGAGTACTAATGCGAATCGAAAATCGTTCTCTCCTCGGGATTCTCCTTTTTGTAGGTGCGGCGCAGGTCATTCTCATCGTAAACATCGCTGAAGCGCTGTATCCCGGGTATAGCGTGGCGACCAACGTCATAAGCGATTTGGGTGTGGGACAAACGGCGCTTATGTACAACGCGTCGGCCGTGGTGTTCGGAGCATTCATACTCATCGGTTTACTGCTCGGACGGCGTGCCATCGGCACAGGCCTTACCATCACCCTTGCGATCTACGGCGCCTGTTCTGCGGGAGTGGGCATATTCCCTGAAACCACCGGTGCACTCCACAGCGTCATCACGCTCGGTATACTTGTCTTCGGTGTAGTCTCCGCGATCATCTCGTACAGGGTGCTGCGCTCGCCGCTCTCGTACGCCTCAGTGGGCCTCGGAATCATCGCGCTCGTTGCCATTGTCCTAGGCGTCACGCAGATCTATCTGGGAATAGGTAAAGGCGGGATGGAGCGCATGGCCGCCTACCCGATCTGGTTGTGGGTGCTCGGGTTCGGAGGAGCCCTGATCGGCGCAAAGTCGGTCGAAGCGGAGAGCTATCATGTTTGATGGATTTTATGACATGACGGTTGCCATTTGGTGGGGATTCCTCGCAGCGGCGCGGAGGGCGATGATTATTCAAAAAAAAGAGTGGTCCTGCGCAAAAGGTTTCATAGAACGCACGGAATAAGCCGTTTTGTTTTCTTTGCGTACGCGACGTATGCGTCGCCCAGCTTCGATGTTAAAACCCCCCTCCACCACGTGAAGCAACCAAGTTAGACCCGCGCAAACGCAAACCCTGGGCTACATAGTTGCCCTTTGGTTCTAACCTGATTCAATGGACTAACCAAGCTTAAATGACATCTTCTTCTGCTTGCTCAAGCGCGCGACCCTTCGCTGCCAAGGCCGTTCACAGTGAACGACCTACAACATCATTGCCGACGCCACGCCACGCGTGACAAGGAATATGCCGACAAGGAAGAACACTGCCGCAATTATCTGACTTCCGTGTTTCTTCAAGAAACTGGTGATAGGGTTGAAGATGCGGTCGAAATTTCGTGGCGTCACGGCATAAACGACGAGTGGCCCCCAACACCAGCATAGCGCTATGGCCATTACCAGGAAAAAGGCGATCGCTTTGTCGTGAACGGATAGCACGACGACGCCGATATCTTTGCTTGCGGCGAGAGCCGGAAGCGATGAGAAGATGTTGCCGAAGCCGAAGACGATGCCCATAGAGAGCAATGCTCTTGAGCCCATTGCCGTCGCGTCAAAAGTTTTTGATTCCTGTTTCTTGAGGAGCGAACGAGCGCTTGCGTAGAGGGGAGGAGACCGAGGATGAAGTCGATCGTCACCGTCGTCAACGACGGCTTGCCACCGGTCGTCGTCAGGCTTCCGAGAGCAAGAAAAACCAGACATATCAGCGAAAACACGACACAGTACGTCGCGACAAAGATCGCGCCTTTCTTAAGTCGGTGCTCGGCTGAGCTCAGTACCGTCATGACGGTTATGATCGCCAACGGGCTTATCATAGCCGCGATGGCGAGTGGTATGACGACCGCAAGAAGTTGAGGTAGGGTGGCCATTGTGCTGAGTTCAGCGCTTGGGAGCGTAGCTATTTAAGTGCCACGAACTTAAGCGTTCCGATTTAGCGCAAAGATCTGAGGGCGCGAAAGCAAAAGATTACCTCAGCTCAATGCAAGCGCTATTTTGTCCCTTCGGAGACAAGAACGTGCTGAGGCGCGGCAGAGTAATAGGGCGGAACGTGTAGAGTGCCGCGTATAACACCTGCGGTGGCAGAAACGTCATCTGTTTGTTGGAACTGATATCGTAATCTTCTTAATAATAGCAATTCTGGGCGCGCTTGAACCACGGAAAATACTCAGTGCTCAAAAGAGTATAGGAGCGTTTAGGGCTGTGATATGGCAGCCTTGTCGACATTCTAACGTTTGTATGTTTTTAGCAGGAGGCTGAATGGTTTATCAGATCTATTTTTTGCGGCTTCTTTCCGCGATCATAGATCATTCGCATGTGTCGTTTTCAGGTCTGCTCGCGGCGCCCTTCCCCAAGTTGGTCGCCCTGTAGCGGCTCATGAAGTAAATCACTGACTGCGCGGCACCGTTATCGTGAAGCCCCGGGTTTTTCTGTCGCAAATGTCAAAAAAAACGTGTGTGGATCGAAACGAATAAGTGTGTCCATCCCGTTGGTTCAAGCACTGAACATATCTGGGAGAGCTTAAAAATGAAAAAAACTATAGCGGCGAGTTTGATCGTCGTAATCGCGCTCGCGTTAGCGGTAGGCTGCGCCGGGTGTACCACGACGACGACGCCAAGTCCGAGCCCGAGCACAAATGCAACGGCCGTCAGCAACACGACCGCGCTTGGCACGGCGGCCGGTAACACAACGGCGTTCGCCAACGCGACCGACTTGGACGTTATGCAAGGGCAGAACTTCACGATCCAGTTGCAAGCGAATTCAGCATCGACGGGCTATACGTGGCAGCCGAGTTATAACACCGGCGACATAACGTTGGTCAATCAGACGTACATGGCGGCCAGCTCGTCACTGATCGGAGCGCCCGGTGCACAGGTGTTCACCTTGCGCGGAACGCAGCCGGTGGCCAGTGTCATCACGTTCAACTATATGAGCCCGGCAAATCAAACGGCGAAGAGCGTGAACTACACGATAAACTGCACGACGCTGAAGATTAATTCAGTGAACGGGGTGTATGTGGCAAATGGGACGAACTTTACGATGCAGCAGCCCTCGAATCCGTCGACCGGCTACTCGTGGCAGCTGGAATACACCAATGACACGTTCACGTTGGTGAATCAGACGTTTTCGAGCAACGTTAGTACCTCGAGCACCATTGTCGGGGCAGGCGGCGCTGAGATGTGGACCTTCCAAACGACCGCCCTAGGAAACGGCGCGATCGTTTTGAGTGAGATGAGTCCAGCGAACACCACAACAAGCACCGTCCCATATCTGGTGCTCGTAGCTTCGTAAGGGCGTTTGCCCTTCTCTTTTTTTATTTTTATCATTCTAGGCGCGTCCGCTTTTGTTACGTTGCTGTGTGATTGGCGAATCCACGCTGGCGGGGACGCGTTCTGGCTGAAGCGCAGCGTGAGCGTCTAAGACGTGCAGCGAGCAAAAAAGAAGACGTGAAGCTTCTTGTAGCTGCGATGACGTGGGCGTTTGCGACCAGTCGTGTTAGTGGCAAGCGCCCACAAGTGTGACGAGCAAAAAAGCGCACCAAAAGCGCACCAAAAAGTAACCACATGTGCCGTGCACCGGCTCACAATTGGGATGAGTTCGGAGGCGTCGCCTAGAACGCTTTGTCCTTTTTGCATCGGGCCTTTCCAGCATTCATAATTATCAACATATTTTTATAAATTAATTAATATTTTAATTTCGAATAGTTTGTCGGGAGGCGCTAAACGACGTGGGATGACGTACAGCCTCACGCACGACTACTTGTGATAGGGCAGCGCCGATGCTCGAGCGCACTATACACCACCTTCGCGTCGGGGTCACAAACGTAGTAAGGTTGCTGCGGCTAATGCTACAATGAACGGAATTGCGCACTCGGAAGGTCTCGCTTGTGGATGTTGATTAGCCGCGCCGCCCAAGGTCGTAGTCTAGATTTGGCCGAATCACCTTCACCTTGTGTGACCGACCCTTGCACTACTGCCTGGTCGATTCGCGTTGAGGCGTCGCTGACAATAGCATCGATGATGGGATCTAATGCTACACCCGCACCACGCGCCATCTCCGCGATGGACATTCCACCCGCAAAGTCCTGTCGCAACTGGGCCGCGCTGATCTCCATAACGCCCGCGGCAACGAGAAACTCATCTCGAGCCATTGACCGCAGCAGGGCACGTTCTGAATCACTTACAGGCGGCAACCACATCGGCCCACGCCTATTGGGCAGAGAAAGCGTATAAATCAGGCGTAAGACAGCAAATCCGCCGATGATCAGTCCGAACAGGTAATAGCCCAGCAGGAGGAGCACGGCTCCTGCCATAAGGCCAAATGCAATGATGATCCACCAAATGACCCGAGAGACGCTTCGCGAGGTCACGCTGACGCCTCACTGTTATGGAATAACTGTCGCATGAGCTTGACCCATAATCGGCTGTTTAGAACATCTTGTAGTCTCTTTACGTTTCTGTCGTAAAACTATAGGTACGTGGCGGCTCTGGCTTTTGAAGGCTCGTGAAGGTCAACCTCGGTGTATGCGCCTTTGTACGTATTGTTGGACGGTCAGGGGGTGGCAGAGCAGCGGGATAACTATAAACCGACGCAGCCCTCAAGAAGGAACGAATGGTCGGCACGAGAACGGTCATTTTAACGGTCATTGTGGTTGTTATTGCGGCAACTCTCGTCATCGCCGCCTATGGTGGCTTTTTCACCGTCGTTCCGTCGACCTCAAGTGCCGGCGGCTCCGCAGCAAATGCAATGTGTCCCAATGCTGCCCAATACAACGAGAGCGTGCCTTTAGTTTACCAGCCGACGTACACGGCTTTGGGCCAGACCCTCACCAGTTTCGGCCAGACCCTCAACTCAACAGCGCCAGGACCAAGCCACCACGTGACCTACGCGACGGAGCTGCTGCCCGCCGATTCAAATCTGGGCACGAAGTTGCTTACACCGCAGGCGATGCAGGGCGTGGTGAACTACCTCAATGCCATTCAGAAACTGGGCGTGCGGGGGGTGACCATTGATATATCGTATCCTCTCCTGACGCCAACATTTCCAAACTACGCGCAGTACTTGCGTTTCTACGAGGAAGTAGTGCAACAAGCGCGAGAGAGAGGAATGACGATCGACATCGAGTCGCAGATTCCGTTGCTGGTGGGGTATCCTGGCATCTCGACTGGATCGCTGAGCTACGCAAACGTGACGTACAGCACGTACGTGGCTCAGGACAGACAGATGATACAGACGATCATCAACACGCTTCATCCGGATTATTGCAACATTGGTACTGAAACCGACACGCTACAGATGCTTCTGCACTATCCTGAGATTAGTACTCCCCAGGGGTGGGGGTCCTACATTTCCTCCCTTTTGAACGGCCTTAACAAGAATACCACAAAAATCGCTGTTGGGATAGGCGCGTGGGATCCGATAAGCTATCTTTATGCAACCCTGAACGATTCAGCGATAGACGTCATAGCCGTCCACGTGTACCCCGTTTACGGGAACAACCTCCCGACGCTGATCCAGATAGGCCAGCTGTCCAGGCAGTACAACAAGCCCATCGACATCGACGAGATGTGGTTGCATAAGAGCGTTGCGAATGAGGGGCAGGGGTTCGCAAAAGATGCGCAGATACGCCAGCGAAACGTCTACGCCTTCTGGAGCCCACTTGACGAACAATTCTTCAACGAGATGTCGGACTTCGCGCACACCTACAACGTGGCGTACATGTCGCCTTTTGAAGGTAGTTACTTCTTTGCATACCTCAATTACAACGCGAGTACAGCCAACGTATCGTACACGCACGCCATGCAAATGGCAAATCAAGCCGCAAGCCAGAATATCGCAAGTAATACCATATCACCGCTCGGCTGTTACTACCAAGCGCTGATACGCCGCCAGACCTCGTGAGATTGTGCGTTGAGGCAACGAAGATTCTGCCGGAGAACCTCGTCATCTTCCCTGTTTTGTGTAACGGATTGGGCAATCTGACGCTATTGAACTGAGCAACGGGCGAGCAAATCGACGTGACAAAAGGGGGAAGGGAATAAAGCACGGCTTATGGTATAAATCGCTATTCTAAACTAAAAACGAAGCCCACTCAACAATTGAATAGCGATGTGTGCTCCGACGCCACTCGTCACCGATAACAACATGCCTTTTATGGATGCATAGGCCGCTTTAATTATCTCTATCTTGGGCTTCGATGACTTCATCTGCGCTTCGATCGTTTCCATCTCAGCACGCAGATCGGATTCGTGCTGAGGTGGCAGTTCAAGTTGATCTATACGCTCCTTCAGTACGGCAAGATCCTCCTTAACCGCGCGACGATCGTCAGCAGTCAGAATGTTCAGCTGCGTCGTGCCGGGGCTTGCTTGGGCAATCTGCGAGCCGATCATAGTCCCGATGCGTATCACGTTACGTGGAAAATGGTCAGTCGCTTCTTCTGGGTGCTCTATCGCCTTCTCAAGTTCTCGTGTGCCTGCGTGCAAAATGCGTATGTGGCGATCTTTGTCCATAATTTCGATAAGCCCCTCGTCGTGAAGGTACTGCGCGATCTTCTCGGCTTGATCGGGATTAACGCCAATCTTCTCTCCGATGTCAGTCACGACAAACGTCATCGCCCACGTGTATCCGTTCGTTTCGTCATACAACGTACGAAGAAACTCAAACCGCTTCTTTTTGATGTCCGTAATATCAACTATGCTCGCCTCTTGCTCGGTCCACCACGTTTTTGTCGCTTTGTACGAAATGTCTCTCTCATCGAATAAGCGACGCACGTCATCGCTCTTTCGCGCATCAATTATGAATGTCGCCCGTCCCATTTTCTTTCCGTAAAGCTGAACAAGCCCTGGTTTCTCGTTGACATACTCCTTCTCTCCGTGCACCACCTTAGACCGATATCCATACAGCCGCCGGTTCACATACATCTGGTCTTTTGGTGGGGCGCCCTGAAATGAGTAGGAAAAAAGAAGTGAGGGAGACAAGTACTCCCGACGCCCGATCACGCTTTCGGGCTTGAGATAGAGGACGGATCCATTCTTGGTCACCTCCCACAGAAAATCGGCGTCAATACCTTCTCCGCGGTGGAGGAGCATGAAAGAAAAAGGGTTCTCCAGTTTGTATTTGCGTTCAATCTCCCGTGCGCGGCGAAAAATGATTGCTACCTCATCGTTGGTCTCTGGCGTAGTCACGGTGTCAAAGACGAAAAGAAGGTCAATGTCGCTCTTTTTGTGCATTTCTCCTGCCGCAGCAGAGCCAAACAGGATGATCGCCTGAAGCGTCGGAATCTCCTTCCCGATTTGTGCTATCTCAAGCGCCGCGTGCAGTACGTTGACGTTCACGTGCTCCACTGTATAATCACCTCAAGGCAAGAGATGGCACGTTTGACGGTTGCACCGTTACCCTTCCCTCCATACCACCCACCATGCCGGATCGTGTCCAGCTCGCGAAAAGTGTCGGCAGCCTGCTCGGCCCCCTTGCGGCTGAGGAGTTTTGGAAGCCCTACGTGCGTGTTAAGGTGCGTGTCAAACTTTTGTTGGCACCCATACGCGAGATATTGAATGGCACACCCATACGCAAGCTCTACTATAGACGGCGCGTTCAGATCGCCGTCGTCCTTGCATAATATCCTGATGCTCTTAGATGTTCTCCGCTTTTTTCAAATGTCCTTCGGCATTCATTCGCGTTGTATACATACAAAAATCTCATATATATCGTTTTTCTGTTATCAGACAACGAGAATCGCATAGAGTATGGGGCGCACGTTCTGTAATTACTTCGCGTTACTCCCTAACAGAAACACCACATCTATTGCTTTTCTGTACTATGCCAACGCGAAAAACCACGGTTAGTGCGACTAGCTGAATCGGAAATCGTATCAGCAAGCCAGTTTGATAGATAATGAGCTCAGTCTCTTCTTCGGCAGGTTCTGACTATTCCGACCATCGCTTTGTCCTTTTTGTGTTCGAGCGTCACGAGTATGCATTATTATCCATTTATTTTTATAAATTAGTAGAAATTTTAATTATTGTCGTTTGTCGGGGCGCTGAACAACGCGGAACGAGTAGCGTACAGCGCCACCGCTGGCGGGGGCACGACCTGCGTTCACGCCCTTAAGGACGTGTGCGACCAAATACGGCGGACGTTGTATTACTTCGTAACTACTTCAGGTAGTTTAGTATACGTGGGCAAAGAGAGCGACATGAACGATAGAGAGCGGTGGTTCGACCGAGCGGGCGTCCACTGCTCTTAGGAGCGTGAAAGGTATATGAACAACATTCGGACAGACGTCCTTGGACGACGAGCATTCGTCGAGAGCGACGCTGCATCCCGCACCACCAAGCCCGGCGCTGGATATGACACTACTGTAGCGTCGTGGCGCAAGGACGTGATGCAGTCGCATGCAGACATTGAATGGAGCGCACTATGAAGGACGCAAAGACGAAATTTACGTGCTTCAAACTGCGTGCGCAGGGAAAATCACTTGCGACAATCGCAGACACGGTCGGCGTGCGGAGACAGACGGTGGCGAATTGGCTCAAGGAGCACCACGAGGAAGTCGAAAACCTGAAGGCGATGGAACTCGACGCCTTGCGCGAGGCCTGCTGGATGACGAAGCAGGCGTGCATACAGCGCCTGAGCGCGAGGCACGAGAAGATCACGGCCGAGCTGGAAAAACGTGACTTTTCCGATCTCTCGACGGAGAAGCTCCTGGAGCTGGAGCGGAAGACACGCACGGAGCTTGCCAAAGAGTTCCCTGAGCCCCGCATCCGCAGTGACATCCGCAGTGAGGAGGAGCTCAGCGACGCGAAGGCCACGAGAACGTCGCCCGATCTCCATCCATTCTCTAATGGTGAAGCAGGGGGGCGATACTACGCTGTTGCTTGAGCCCGAAGAAAGCGGCAACGGACGAAAACGGCGCCAGGCTGATTAAACAGCGGCAGATATTACTGGTGCTTATTGTCGGGACATCCGCGCTTCGCAAAAAAGGAGAGCCGGAGCGCGAGTCGATACGCCGAGCGGGGATGTCCACAGCACATTCGCCTGTCGGTCGTACTTCGCTGAAGGAGAAGCGTCCGAGCGAGAGCCAGGGGTCATCACTTTCATAGTATCTAACTTTGCGAGGTCGGCTGGCCGTCAGGACGGCGATCGGGTACGCCACCAGTCGCGAAAGGCCACAGCCTCACCGCGGCACCGCCATTTTTTTTCGTTGTCTTCCTGCTGCCAACGTTGGTTTCTGTTTCGTTGCGCTGTGTAAAGTTGGGCGGCAAATGCGCTGTTTTCAAAGCATCTTTTAGCTGGCGCTCGCGTGCCATGAAACGCTCTCGACCCCCTTTGAACGCTATGCGGCCCCGTCTGCGCCTGGTCGCTGAACGTGCTTCTGAAGCACCAGGACCTGTAGGACGTGTATGCTAACGTGCCGTTCAAAAAAGAGGAGGGAGTACGAAACCCTAGCCAACTGCTTGGAAGACTGCGAAAACACCATCATGCTGAATCAGGTCGTTAACTTCAGCTAACTGCTTAGTGTTGAGCTTCCCACTTGCAAAGAAGCAGCCGCAAGCGTCAGTCTTCACTCGAGTCAAAGCAAAGGCCTGGGAATTACCGACGCTCGGCCCCACACTAGTGGGGTTCTGCCTCACGATACCTAGCCAATACTCTGTATTCGGCGCAAGGTGAAAGAGGCCGATGCAGCAGTAGGCACCGGTAACCGTGTTGATGGTTATTACCCCTGCGGGCGGTCCAATCACTTGTGGATTGCGAATGTTCCACGTGTATACTGTTTCGACGAGGACCGTTCTCGGCGCCGGCGTTGCTGCAGGTTGCGCTGTGGCGGCCATCGGGACAACGGTGAGAACTAACAGCGCCATCATACACACGGTAATTAGTTTTAGATTCAACGTATCACCTCAGTTTTTTTGCGGCACCTTTCGCCGCCGTTTTTAAAGATAGAGTAGATTACGCTCTGTTACCATAAACGTTGCTGTAAAATCAACTATGGGAGTTATTACGGGCTTCCAGTGATAATGGCGGTCATCTTCGCTTGCTTATTTGTAGGCATTGTTCTATCCATATATTTCGGCATTATCCCATTTTCTCAAGCTACGGCCAACGTTACTCTCAATAACACTCTATCTTCAAAGCGACTATCAGTAATTCTACCATTCACAACTCCCCGATCTTTAACTCGTCCATCGTTAACGCTACATCCGCCCCACCTTAGAACATTAAGACCCTGCCGCCACGTTAATTTGTAGCGTGGGGATCTGTCACGCTCGTTCGCTAGCTAAGCGAGTAGCCTCTTTATAAGTGGACAGCGCAATTACCATCAGAGGAGATCGACATGGTGAAATCTTGCACATTTACTGGCGTCTTCGTTAAATCAGGCGACTGCTATACGGCCTACGCTGAAGAACTCCCAGGGGCGGTCACCCAGGGAAGAACACTTGAAGAGGCCCAGGAAAACCTCATTGAAGCTATTGAACTTGTTTTGGAAGCCAACCGTGAGTTAAGCGAGAAAGAGCTGGCTGAGAGCGGCCTCTCAGGTATAGAGGTTACTCGTAAAGAATTGGCCATCGCCAGATGAAACGACGGAAGTTCATTACGCACCTCGAGACGCACGGGTGTCACCTCTACCGGGAAGGCGGCAAACATACGCTTTATTACAACCCTGCAAACAAGCAGATCGCATCAGTTCCACGACACAAGGAGGTCAGTGAGTTCACGGCGTATGCTATTTGCCAAGCGTTGAGAGTACCGAGACCAAAATAGGCCATCATTCTTCTTATTCTTCTTTCTATCCCCCGCCGCCAAAAAGCCGCGCCCAGAAGCCGACTTTAGGCTCAGGCAGGCCCGCCTTTTTCATCTCTTCTATCATTCTGAGCGTTCCGGTGCCGTACTCCTCAGCGTATCCCGCAATGCTCGTCACTCTCCTGATCAAAGGTCCGGTGAAAATAGAACAGCCAGAGGAGTTGTTGGCCGCAGAGGAATCGTGACCAGTAGACTTTGAAGAATAGCAGCGACGATAGGTAAGTGCAGGCCAGGCAGATGGACAAAAATGGTTCATCGACCTCTGTGCGATCGGTGTTCTAAGGCAAGATGGTCGGTCTATCTGGGTAACCGTTAGCTAAGAATAATACGAAAGTATGGTAACATTAACATTGAAAAACGTAGGGAGCGCAACACAATATGAAAGGCATAACGCTAGTCATTTTCATTAGCGTGATTGCCGCCCTCTTTGTCGCTGCTTCCCAGTGCATCTATACTACCGAGGGACAAAACGGAACCCAAAACGGAACCCAAAATGCGTCGCCCGTCCACATCGGTATACCTCTACTCGGGAACCATTTCGGAAACACAACGAACAGCCTCGTAGCGATAAGCAACCGGCTTAACCCCGCAGTCTGTGGTCTTCCAATCCTTCTCTAAGCACCGTGTTTCCGGAGCACGCTAAATAAAAAGCAAGGAGTGAACACTAACCACCAAGAGCAGCGCCCCAGGGCCTTGAAATCGAAAAAAAGAAGAAGCGCGAGTTCACCTATTCATGATATAAGGAGACTCGGTCGCTTGCCTCCTGCCGTAATAGCTTAATTGTTTTTTTTTGCTGGCAGTTATGGCGTCAAAATGGATTCTAAATTAGAAAAAGAAATTATCAACAAAGAGCTACGGCTTCCTAAGCTGTTCAAGGGTTTTACGTATCTGCGTTAGCGTGTATGCTCCCCAAATCAGCACAATTATAACCACGACGCTTACGATAATCCTCAGTGCGGCCAAAAGCGGGTGTGGCATTTAACATTCCACCTCCTTTGTAATTACTTTATCCTTCCAGTTTTATACTGCTTTCGCAGCGTTGGCACGACGTTTTTTAGGCCGTCACTCATAGACTTCTGCGTCGGCTTGTGAACGGGGCCCGGGAATCAAAGGAAATCGAAAAAAGAAATAATGGGCTAAGAGCTACTGAGATGGCGAATAAAGCAGCTAGTGCTCAGTCTAAATGTAAAAAAGAAAAAGGGAGGGGGGAGGTACCCCTTCACGACCCCTGCAACGCCTGTAACTCCTGTATTAGATTTTGCACCTGCGGATAGAGCTGACCCTGCGCGGCACACGTCCGCACCCAGTCGTTGCTGTCAGGCTTTCCGGTCGCAGAACAGCCGCTCATGTGCGGCAGCAAGGCGGTCTTAAGCTCGGTCGCTGCGGCACCGGGGTTGCCCACTCTGAGGTTAATCTCAGCGGCGCTGATTAAGGCAAGCGTGGCTATTTTTGTGCCGGGCAAGAACGCTGAACTTGGGATGCCTATAACGGTTAGCCTGAGGGTGTTGAGGTCGGCGAGAACGCTGGCTTTGCTCACGACTTTCACACTGACGACAGGACTAGTCGCGCTAGCTACGGAGGCATTACCGGCATAGATGGTGCGGTACTGGTAGGTGCCGACAGCCGGCTCACTCGTGCTGATGCGATACGCGCCGGTCGATGTCGTGGTATTTGTCTTCCCCGTGACGTTCGCCCACGTGCCACTCACGTTCTTCTGGAGTTGGATGGTGGCGCCCGAGATGGCGGTGCCGCCGGTGGTGTTGAGCGTTCCGTTAATCGTGAAGGGCCTGTTGATGGCGGCGAAGGACGGGGCGCTGACCGTGAGCGTAGTCTGTTGGCTAACCGATTCGTTGCCGATAGCGTAGACGTTGCCGTCAGCGCTCCCGACGTAGACCACGCCGTTGACGACAGCGGGGGAGGACCACACGGCACCTCCGGTCGTGAAACTCCAGAGCTTCGCGCCGGTGGTGGCGTTGAGGGCGTAGGTGTTGTTGTCAAGGCTCCCGACGTAGACCACCCCGTTGGCGACGGCGGGGGAGGAGAACACCTCGTTTCCGGTCGTGTAGTTCCAGAGCTTCGCTCCGGAGGTGGCGTTGAGGGCGTAGACGGTGCCGTCCTGGAAGCTCCCCACGTAGACCACGCCGTTGGCGACGGCGGGGGAAGACAACACTTGGCCCCCAATCGTGTAGCTCCATACGAAGGCCCCGGTGGTGGCGTTGAGGGCGTAGGTGTTGTGGTTATCGCACCCCACGTAGACGACGCCGTTAACGACGGCAGGAGAGGAGAACACGGGATAGCCGGCCGCGTAGCTCCATACGAAGGCCCCGGTGGTGGCGTTGAGGGCGTAGAGGTTCCAATCCTCGCTCCCTATGTAGAGCATCCCGTTGGCGACGGCGGGGGAAGAGTATACGTTGGCTCTGGTCGCGTAGCTCCACAGTTTCGTCCCGGTGGTGGCGTTGAGGGCGTAGACGTTGTTGTCAATGCCGTTGTTTTCAACGCTCCCGACGTAGACGACGCCGTTAACGACGGCGGGGGATGAGTAAACATAGCTATCGGTCGTGTAGTTCCACAGTTTCGTCCCGGTGGTGGCGTTGAGGGCGTAGACGTTGTTGTCATCGCTCCCCACGTAGACGACGCCGTTGGCGACAGCAGGAGAGGACTCCACGTTGCCTCCGGTCGTGTAGTTCCAGAGCTTCGCCCCAGTGGTGGCGTTGAGGGCGTAGACGTTGTTGTCAGCGCTCCCCACGTAGACGACGCCGTTAACGACGGCGGGGGAGGAACCCACGTAGCCTGTAATCGTGTAGTTCCACAACAGCTGGCCGTTCGACGGCACCGGCCCCGCCACTGGACTGTAATCGCCGGTGTGCTGGGCGTTGTAGCGGAACTGCATCGTATCGTTCTGTGCTGCTGCAGGGACGGTTACAGCGCCTGCGAATACAACTGTAATGAGAAGGAGTACTACAGAAAATGAGAGGATTTTGTATGCGCGCATGATTGCCTCTTGCAATGTTCTTGATGCGCAAGAACGTGTCAGGAGATACGATAAAGGCTTCGATTTGAAACTAATGGCGAGAGGGCCGCACTCAGTCGCTCTAGGGGGCTTGAAATCAAGAGGAGAGATAATGAACTATAAACTAAGGAAGGGCTCAAACCCCGTAGATGTGCGCGGGGTTTGCTCTCCGCATCACCTTAGGAATGTATGTTGGCTCCTCTCTTCTTTTCCTACGTGTGAACGCATACCAACACGCCAACGAAACACAAAGACCAAATCGTCATGAGCTCCCTCTCGCCAGGCCTCGTATGAATCGTGTCCCGTTGCGATGTTAACCTTGAACACGACCTTCTCGGCCGCATGCGTTCGAGGTTCTTTAGTATGCATTATTATTTACTTATTTTTATAAATTAATAAGAATTTTAATGATTGTCGTTTATCGGGGCGCTGAACAACGTGGAACGAGCAGCGTACAGCGCCACCGCTGGCGGGAGTACGACTTGCGTTCACGCCGTTAAGGGCGTGTGCGACCAGATACGGCGGACGCAGTATTACTTTGTAACTGCTTCCGGCAGCTTGGTATACTTGGGCAAAGAGAGCGGCATGAACGATATATAGCGGTGGTTCGACCGAGCGGGTGTCCACTGCTCGAAGGAGCTCGAGGCTCGAGAAGATCACGGCCGAGCTGGAAAAACGTGATTTTGCCGATGTCACGACGCCGAAGCTCGTGGAGCTGGAGCTGAAGACACGCGCTGAGCTTGCCCGAGAGTTTGCCGGGCCCAGCATCCGCAGTGAGGAGGAGCTCCGCGACTCGAAGGCCACGAGAACGGCGCCCGATCTCATCCCAATGTTGCGCAGGGGCGACACCTCGCTGTTGCTTGAGCCCGAAGAAAACGGCAACGAACGAAAACAGTCACGCCACGCTGATTAAACGGGGGACCGTCATTATTTGGCGCTTGTTGTCGCAGGACTCCCGTACCTCGTAACACGGGGAGAGTACGAGTCGAAGCGAGGTTGGGCGGTGGATCGAGCAGATTCGGCTGTCGAGCGCGTTTAGGCCTCAAACGAGAAACCTCCTTGCGAGAGCTAGAGGATAGTCACGCAGATCGGGCGCGCCATATCATTGAATAAAAACTGCTAGATTAGTTATGGTAGTAAATGGGCTGTTGTGGGATCGGTTGTCAGCAAGCGTTACCGTGTACGCTGCGGCTCACTACCGGTCGCGAAAGACTCACCGAATTACCTTCTTTTCTTTGACCGCGCGCGTTACAGAGTGATAAGGACTTAAGCGGAAGGTTGGTGCGACCAGCGTACGTCTCCACTAATCTGCGACCTTGCAAACTCCGCAAGCGCATCGTTCGATTGTTGAGCACCGCCTAAGCAACGTTGTAGTTCTGACTCAATATTCACTCGCAACGGCGGAACCGCAGCGCTTAAGTAATTAAAATTATCTCTGTTACGTGGTTTCACGGATTGGGCAATGCGACGCTACTGAACTGAGAAACGGAGAGTAAATCGCCTTGATAAGAGTGGGAGATCAACGATGCCACGCATAACGAGGAGCAACGAAAAGGCGAGGCGATGGAGACAGTAGCTGTCGTTATTCCGACGTTAAACGAGGAACGTTCAATAGGTAAGGTCATCGACAGCGTGCCCGTTGCCGACCTCTTGCAAAACGGGCTTGAAACTGCCGTGTACGTGATCGACGGGCAATCCACCGATAACACGAGAGAGATCGCCGTCAAAAAGGGCGCAAAGATCATACTCGAAGCGCGGCGGGGAAAGGGTCAGGCCATTCAAACGGGATTTAAGTCCATCACTGCCGACTACGCGATCATGGTTGACGGGGACGACACGTACCCGATTGAAATGGCAACGGAGATGACACGCCTGCTCCAGACACACGACGTCGTTATCGGATCGCGATTCAAGGGCACCATAGAGCCGGGAGCCATGACCAGACTGAACGTCGTGGGGAACGTCCTCCTCTCGCTCCTCGCGCGAACGCTGTTTGATGCACCCATCAGCGACGTGTGCACGGGGTTCTGGGGCTATCGAAGCGACGCGATTCGGCGCCTGGAGCTCGCAGCGCGCGGCTTTGAAATTGAAGTCGATATGTTCGTCGAATGCATGAGGAAGGGCTTGCGCATCGCGGAACTCCCGATCACCTACCGCGCTCGGGAGGATCAACCGAAGCTGTCATCACTGCGGGATGGCGTCAAGATCGGTCTTTTTTTGTGCAAGCGACGTTTGGAACAGATACACTAGAACGGCGGCCCTCAAGCGGAAAACAGCTGAACGGCTTGAGTAGGTGGCGTAGTGATCCGAGGATCGCACTCAAGCCACTGGTGCCAAATTCGCAGCCGATATAGAGCGTTTTGTTTGTAGCGCGCTTGTCCCGACCTGTTATTGGAGTGCAGCCTTAAATCTGCGAGTGGCGCACGTGATGCGGCCGTCCGGAGAAGCAGATATGTGGGTGGCTGAGGCAGCTCCTTCCGTGGCACGCAGTAAAGGTGGCGTGTACGTCCTTTTAGTCCTCTAGCGTTCATCTCGCCGCTTGAGATAGGGGCAATGGACGCTATGCCTAATCGAAATCTGCTTGGAGTTCTCCGCTAAACAAACAGGGCACATATACTGCATTGCATCGTCGGGGACTTTCCAAGCGAATTCTTTCCCGGTCTGCCTTAAGGCCACGTTGATTGGCCAATGCCTCAACCGCCGAACCCGCTGTGGGGGAGAATGCAAAAAGAGACGTCAGCTGGATCGGATATAGCGTTTTTTATTTTGTTTCAAGCAGCCAGACTCACGTCGTGCTCTGTCGGGACTTCAAGGCGCGCCTATTTTTTCCGTTGGTGATTGAGTCACATCACGGTTTTTTTTTTGAAACTGATTATTATCCATCCTTTACGACAACTCCTGTTCTTTTCGCCGGCCGTCGATCGTGGTGCCCTGCCCTTGGTTTACCTGCGAGCGCCGCGTTAGGCTTCGCAACAAGAGAGATAATGATTTATCAATGACCGCGGCAGCGCCTGAGAACAAGGGAAACCGCCTAACTTCGCGGCTCTGGGCTTTAGGCGCTGCAGAGCTTCTCTGCTCCAGCTAAGCGAGATTGACCACTATCGCGGGGTTTGATGCCGTGTACACAATCTTAATGGGCGCTACGTCGTCAGGAATAGAAAATGCTATGTAGACGTTGCACGTGCCAGGCTTGAGCTGCTCTGCGGCGAGCGAGGCGCGACAACTGGTGGTACCCTCTACGTAGTTCGCGTAGTACGCCCTTCCGTCATTGCCCACAAGGACCACGTGCGAGTAGCTGAAAGGCGTCGTTCTGTTCATCGCATTCGCCACGGTGACGTTAACAATAGCGTATGTGCTTCCCTGGATGGGGTTAAGCGGAGCGTACTGGTCCGCAGCGTTGGTCGCCCACACCTGGCGCGCTTCGGGGTCTGTGCCGTTCATCACGTCTTGTACCCGAAACGTCAGGTTGCCTGCCGTCGCGCTTTCACCCACCCGCGCCTGCACGTTCGGCTGGGGCTGCACGTACAGAGGATTCTGCTCGTTCTGGGCCGACTCAGCCGTTAGAGCGGGTTGGAGCGTGGCGAAAAGAACGACCCCGGCGAGTACGGCTGCTAGTAGTATAATAGCCGCTGCCCCGATTGCTTTCCAGCGTCGCTTCACGAAATCGCCCCGTTATCGGTAAATGACCTCCGCCTGGACGTCGCCGCTTGTCACGGTTCCGTTGCCGATGTTCGACTCGCGAATGAGTTGTGCTCCGTGAGGCAATGTTACGGCCGTGTTGAGCGTGTAGTCGTTGATGCCCGCCTGTTTTTGCACATAGAGGCTATAATGGGAATATACGCCCGCAGAGCCGATCGTCGCGGCGGGGAGGGAGTACGTGTACGTAACGTTCGCCGTGGCGTTCGGCCCTACGAAGATGTACGAGGTGAACTCAGTGAGGCCGTCGCTCCATGTGACAAGCGGCCCGAGCGCGTGGGAGCTATATCGCGCGCTGATTAGCTGCGCTCCGTTGGGCACGAGTGCCGTTGTGAAAACGTTGTACTCCCACGGGCAGTTGTTCTGGTAGGTGATTGTCAGGTTCGACGTGAGCGTGCCGTTCTCGTTCACGCGCGTGTCGTAGGTGATACTCTTGTTGACGTTGAGGTCGGCCTTGCCCCCACCGGAGTTAGCGCTGAGCACGTACAGGTAGTCGCCCGACGTCTGCTGAACCGCACCATCATCGTAACCGCCAATGGGGGCGCCCGGCGCGTAAACGAGGACGTGCCCTTGTTGACCGAGCGTTTTGAGTGTATTGAGCAGGAGGAGCTTTTCGACGGGACCTGCCGTTTGCGCCGTCGCAACGAGTTTGTCCCCTAGTTTCGTCAAAAATTCGGTAAAGTCGGTTTTGAACCCGGTGCCGGTCGCTGAAAGGTAGTGCACCTGATCGATAGCGTTTCTCCACGTAAGCGTCTGGTTTCCGACCGTAACGGGGCCTGTGGTTTTTAGGAATTCCTGCAGTGCCGTGAAATCGATGGCAATGACGCCATCGGCGTGTTGTCCGGTTAGTTGCGTATATGCGGCAGCGTAAAGTGGCGCGAACGTCGCGAAGTCATACTGGACGTTCATGTCGCGGAATCTCACATACTGCGTGCCGTAAAAAATCGTAAAGCTTTCTGGGCCGTCAAGTTTGATGACTGCGTTCGAGCTGTTGGTGTAGGTGTTGGTGGCATAGCTATTCGTGCTGTTGGTGTAGGTGTTGTTGGCGTACTGCAGCTCTAGGTTTTTCGGCTCTCCGTTTTGAACGTCTATTGAGCCCATAACCGCTAAAATGCCGCCAGTGTTTCTAAGCTCGGTGTTGTCTTGCAGCACGAGAAGGTAGGTTTTTTTACCGAAGTAGCCGAGAGAGTCCAGAGTACTGACAGCGGGCACCAATAGCGCCGCCAGCACTAATACGATAATCACGACTGCTGCGTACCGCATCGGACGATGGGGGTCGTCGGCCATTACAAGGTTCAGTTGCTCGTCACGCTTATAATATTTGCCGGAACTGACCCAACCTAGCGAGCGGGGTGACTGGATGCTGAAGTCTCTCCCGCAGTTTGTCCTTAAAATTCGTGCCTCTCCTTGGTGATTTTCTTTTGCACACTGGAAAGGGTTCTCGGAAGCCCGGTTAGAACACGACGTCACTGCTTCGTCGGCGCCACCGTGGCAATTATTTGCCGGGGACCGTCAAGCTACGGGTGAGCTTTGGATTCGAATGCTAAATAAACGTTCAGCACGCGGTGCTGCCTTGCTGTTGTGCGCGATATGCTTATTTCGCTGGCGGATTCTTTTGCGGGCATAGGTAAGAAAAGGGAAGGCTTATAAGCAGGTAAAAGAGAGTTTGAAGGTACTTCAATACGGCTGCCTCCTCCATCGAGTACATCGGGTTTTGTTGCCGTCGCCGGCATTTGCTGCCCGAGGCGTGTGCCGTGCGACAAACTAGCGCATGAGGCGTGTTGAATAAGCAGATGAACGGAGGAAGAAAAATGGAAACCAAACGACTAGCGATAGTCGTTGCCGTGGCGATGATAGTCGTTTCTCTCAGCGTTGTAGGGGTTGCTGTGACAGCGAAGAACGTCGTCAATAGTTCGAATACCGGCAAAAATACGGCTGTAACTAGCCAAAATATAGCTAGCCAAAATACAGCTGTCAAGAAAACAGCTAGCCAGAATACAGCTAGCCAAACTACAGCTAGCCGGAATACCGCTAGCCAAAATACAGTCGTCCGGAATACCGTCGTCCGGAATACAGCTAGCCAAAATACAGCTAGCCAAAATACAGCTAGCCAAAATACAGCTAGCCAAAATACAGTCGTCCGGAATACAGCCGGTCAAAATACAGCTAGCCAAAATACAGTCGTCCGGAATACAGCCGGTCAAAATACAGCTAGCCAAAATACAGCTAGCCAAAATACACCTGGCAGAACAATAGCTGATCCTTCGGCGCCGCCCGTGTTCCCACCGCTTGGACCAAACGAGCCCATCAATACATATTTCGGGTCGATAATTACCTGGCTAGGGGCATTCTGGAATTGGCTGGTTCAAACCTTCAGCTTCTTGTAAACACAGTTCCAAGAACGTAGTGTGATTCGTTGGATAGCCGACCATAGGATTGAAAGCATCAGTCCGTTTATCTGAGTGATGTGGGGTGCTGATCGCGGAAGGAACGATCTCCTTTCGCGGTCGGCGTCTCAATCATGCTTAGGTCGCGAAGAAAACGACCTCGGCGAAGGGATCTTGTCGTTCCCTGAATAATTGCTACTTTTTTGCAATATTGCGCTCTAAATGCAATAGCGCCTGAATAATCGATCTTTTTTATAATACTGCCCCCTAAGGGCAATTTACCGAAACGAAGGCAATAATGTGGTCGAAGCTCTTAAAGAAAGCAATAATGTGGTCGAAGCTCTTAAATACTTTCTCTGCGCAGTTTTATCACTTGGTTGGCGATTGTACTCATTTGAGGCGACCAGATTGGAGGTGATGTTAAAAGTCTGCCGATGAAGATCGTGAAGCCGACGATCGCGGCCGACTAATCGTTGCTGTTGTAGTTAGAACCGGTCAAAGTGTGAGGGTTGTCGAACGATGAGACCGCTACGCGTCGCTGGGAAGGGGGGCTGCGAGTGGAGCGAGTGGCTTTTGTCATACCGACCTTGAATGAGGCGCCTTCGATCGGCTTCGTGATAGAGAGTATACCCGTTGCAGAGCTTGCGAAGGACGGATATGAAACCGCCGTATATGTGATCGATGGACGGTCGGTCGACCATACACGGGAGATCGCGGTTGAGAAAGGCGCCGAGGTCATCACAGAACAGCGAAGTGGGAAGGGCGCCGCTATTCAGACAGCATTTCGGGCCGTGGACGCCGACTACGTGATTGTCGTTGATGGGGACAATACGTATCCAATCAGCGTGGCTACCGAGATGGTGCGCTTGTTGCAGACGAACGACGTTGTCATCGGATCACGGCTCAAAGGCTGCATTGAACCCGGCGCTATGACACGGCTGAACGTCGTCGGGAATATCCTCCTCACGTCGCTTGCTCGGCTGCTTCTCAATGTGCAGGTCAGCGACATCTGCAGCGGGCTATGGGGCTATCGACGCCACGCAATCAGAAGCTTGGAGCTCTCTGCTGAGGGATTTGCAATTGAAGTAGACATGTTTGCCGAATGTGCGCGCAACGGGTTCCATATAGCGGAAATCCCCATCACGTACCGCGCACGAGGAGAAAATCCAGCTAAGTTGTCGTCTGTCAGAGACGGGGTGCGAATCGGTACGTTTTTGATTACGAAATATTTAAGCCAGAAGAAAGCACGAAACATTCAATCCCGCGTAAAAACCACCGGGCGGCACGAATAGCTGATGACAAACAGGTAGTTTTGTACCATGGGTCGCTAGCAAGCTTGAAACGGTTAAACATTTGCTGAAGGTTTAAGATGAACGTCTTGATGCTAACCTCGGAGGTCTATCCCAGTTGGGGAGGAATAGGGACATATGTTACCGAACTTGCTCGCAATATGCCCGACGATGCGACAATTCATATAGCAACTCCAAAAAGAACTCGGTTAGGAAAGGAGCGTTTGAATGGCGATGAAGCGCTCGCGGAACTCCCTGAGAATGTTTGCATTCACTACGTAGGCGCCGCGCGGGACACATTTATGCATTACTTCTATTTTCAACTAGCGTGTCGACTAAGCGTGCCCGCCTTAGTCAAGAAGCATGACATTGATATTATACACTCGCAAAATACCATGCCTGACCTGTTCCTCTCCCCTCAACGGCTAGGCGTGCCCATAGTCACGACCGTCCATACGATTGAGGGCGAGAGACTACCGGTCATTAGAAGCGCCGCGGCGTGCTCCGGGCGTAAGCTTTCCGAGCTGGGACGCTCCGAGAAGATGTCCCTACTCCTCTCTCACGTCTTGTGCGCAGCAGAACGCGCATACTACAGCAACGACCGGTACTACATCGCTGTCTCTCAATGGACAAAAGACCAAGTCTTGCGACATCTGAACGTTGATGCGGAAAGAATACGCGTAATGCATAATGGCGTCGATAGCACCGTTTTTACTCAAAATAACGGCGATCAGGCTCAAGAGCACTTTCCGGACTTGGCCGACATAGAGGCTCCAAAGATACTATTCCTATCTCGCACAACCGCAAGCAAGGGCGCGCATATGCTTATGAAAGCGATCCCACACGTGCTTCGTGAAGCGGATGCGCACTTCATTTTTGCGGGCCCCGGTAAGCTCCCCCCACACGATCACCCGGACAACGTCACCGAACTTGGGTACATCGACCACCACACGGCGCCTAGTCTGTACGCGTTAGCTGACATCTTTGTGCTGCCATCATTCTACGAGAATTTCCCACTAACCATACTGGAGGCAATGGCAACCGGGCGCGCGGTCGTTGCATCAAACGTCGGTGGGATCCCAGAAATGATTTCGCACGGGCGAAACGGGCTTCTCGTGCGAAGCGGAAGCGTGGGCGACATAGCAGACGCGTTAACAACGCTTATACGTGATGATGAGTTAAGAACGAACCTCGGACGCAATGCCCGCCGAACCGTTGAAGACCGGTTTGACTGGGGGCGCGTTGCCGCAGAAGTATTTGATTATTACGCGTGGGTGCTCAATGAGAATTCTTCTAATCAATCCGCCGAGACATCGCGGGCGGATGCCGGTTGGCCGGGAAGATCGGTGCGAAAACACCATCCCTAACGTCATCTCCCCGATGGGGTTGGTGTATCTTGCGACGTGGCTGCTCGAAAGACAGTACGACGTCGAGCTCATCGATGCTAATGGGCACAACTTGAGCAACGAGCAGCTCTACAAAACGATTGAGGCAAAGAAGCCCGATTGTGTCATTTTGAAGGCTACCCCCGAAACGTTCGATAACGACGTGGCAGTCGCCAAGGTTGCCAAGAAGGCAAATGGCAGTGCGCAAACCATACTGATCTGTTGGACGCTAAGCACCCTCTTTGAAGATGTTTTGCAACGAGCCGCGAGCGTCGATTACTATATCACTGACTTTTATTGTGAGCGGCCGATCCTCGATATCCTGTCTGGCAAGGACAGAGAAAAGATCGCAGGCATCGCGTTTCGCGAAGGGGATACGGTCGTGGCGACCGAGCCGACGCACGACCCGGCTCACTTTAGCTCACTCGAGCTTCCGGCGTGGCACCTTATCGACGATTTTAGCATCTACTGGGTTCAGGTACCATCCATCAGCCCGTGGACCTTCGTTATGTCCGTGAAGGGGTGCGGCATGGGGTGCACGTTTTGCACCATTTCGGACATTAAACCGAGCTTTCGGGATATTAACGCGATAGTCAGTGAGATCGACTACCTCGTGAGCGAGAGGGGGTTGCGGTACATCTCCTTTTTTGACTCGACCTTTAACATGAATCGGGCGCGGGTGTTCAATCTGTGCAACGAACTCATTGCACGAGGTCTCGACAAGAAGTGCCGCTGGTACGCCAACGTACGGGCGAGCATCACCATTGAGGAGGCAGAGGTCATGCGAGAAGCGGGTTGCCGTGGGGTTTCAGTAGGCATCGAATCGGGATCGCAAGCGGTGTTGGATCGGGCACATAAGCGGACCCGGGTCGCGCAGTGCGAAGAGGCGATCAAAAATCTAAGGAGGGCGGGGATAAAGCAGTACGCATCGTTCATTGTCGGACTCCCAGGCGAAACACGCGAGACGATGCGGCAGACGGCTAAGTTCATACAGAGCGCGAAACCGACGGGGTTCCAGGTGAATAGTCTCGTGCCCTATCCGCGAAGCGCGATATACGACGTAGCGGTAAAAGAGGGCAAGATGGAGAAGTGTGAGTTTGAGGATCTCCTCCTCTACAATACGCCGGTGAGCCTCTGTGATTTGAGCGTGGACGAGATCAATTCATACAGAAAACGTATTTACAGAGACGTCTACCTGAATCCTGGGTGGTGGCTCACCAATTTTCGAGAGGTCATTCGAGAGCCAGAGGATATTAAGCAGGCGATCGACTATACGCTAAAGGTGACGCGGAGGCTTTTGAGCGGCGTCGAGCATGAGAACTGAGAGCACAATATCGCTGATTACTTTTGAGTTGGTCTTGCACACATATGACTATTGATAATATGATTGCAGAAAAGGGCTGAGAGCCCGTCCAGTGCCAGATGTCAAAATGCGAATTCTTACCATCAATCACAGTGAGATCACTGAAATAGGCGGGGTTAACAAAACTGTGCGGAGATTATCGGAAGAACTTCAAAAAAGAGGCCACCAATGTACGGTGCTACAGCTCAACGACGGGAATCTGGCGAAAGAAGAATACCTACAAGGCGTACGCGTGATTCGCGTAAAATCGCGTATCAGTAGATACACTTACGATCTTAATTTCTCACTGCTGCATTTCTTGGCACAGCATCTGGGTGAAATCGATCCGGATATCATTCACGTTCACCACTACAGGTCGCTCCTCACGCCAGAGGTGCTCCTCCTTCTTAGACGCCGGGGCTACCCGATTGTTATCACCCCACACTATGAACGTCTGGGACACAACACCCTGGCCGGCAGGTACCTCTTCACGTTGTATAGGAACGCTACTAAACAAATGCTCCAATGGCCCGACAAAGTGGTAGCGAATACCGAATATACCAAGAAATTGCTTGTGGAGGACTTTGAGCTCGAAGCTGAAAAGGTCGCAGTAATTCCAAACGGGGTGGACAGGATTGAGCTGCACGAGAAGGGGAGAATAAAGAGATCCGCGAACCCGGAGATTAATCTGCTGTCAGCGGGATATTTGGACGAGAAGAAGGGCATTCAATATATGTTGTGCGCTCTACGAGAGCTGAGGAATAAGGGGTATCGCGCGAGGCTCACCGTTATTGGCAAAGGGGGGTTTAAGCCAACTCTCGAACGAGTCGCGAGGGAATGTGGTGTTGATGATCTCATCTCTTGGGAGGAACCGGTGCCACAAGATGAGCTCTACCAAAAACTCGCAGATGCAGACATCTTCTTCTTGTTATCGAGAGAAGAAAGCTACGGCATTGTAGTTGCCGAAGCTTTGGCAATGGGGACGCCATGTATCGTTTCCAACACCACAGCGCTTGGTGAATTCACGAGGGAGCCTGGCTGTTTTGGGATAGATTATCCTGCAAACCCGAAAGAGTTGTCGGATCTGGTGCTTCGAATCTGCACTGACGGTATGCGAGTCGGACCGTTTAGTGACAAAATCAGAACGTGGGAAAATATAGCGGCAGATTACGAGCGTTTGTTTCAAGGTGCCATAGATTCACACCGAAGGCAAAAGGAATAATATAGCGATACAACACACGACCTCACTTCACAAGCTTTTTAATAGCTGCGAGACCTGTCAATGCAGTGCAATCTCAAATGAAGATTCTGTCTATTCCCGGGGCATACGGATTGTCAATACCGCAACACGGCGGGCAGAACCGATATTCCAACCTCGTCAAACAGCTGCGAAAAAATAACTCAGTAAGCGTATTGGTTCCCGAACGATTTGTAACATCTAACGACTTTGAACTCGCAGAAATACGCTCTTATCGAGAATTCAGCGTGCGTGGTAGGAGGTCAGCATATTATAAAGACCTCGATTTGGCTTATGTTTTCAAACTGCTGCACATTCTCAAGAATGAGCCGATCGACATTATTGAGATTCATTTTCCGAGCGGCTGCTTCGCAGCTAAGCTACTATCCCGTTTACTAGCAAAAAAAATCCCCCTCATTTACTCTTCTCATAACGTTGAATCGGACTACATAGACGAGGTGTTCGCTAAGGATACCAGGCGATCGAGATTGGAACGCGCAGTAACCGTGCCCTATATCAAGCTCTATGAAAGGATTGTGTGCAAGTATCTCGCGGATGCAATTATCGCGGTAAGTGAAGACGATCGAATTCGCTTCCTGAAAAAGTATAATCTCGATGACCAAAAAGTAGCGGTAGTCCCGTCAGGGTGTTCGATTAGTAAGTCAGGGCTTGCCTCCAAGAGAATGCTCAGGCATAACAAAGGTATTGATCCGGATGCTGTCGTCGTCATATTTCACGGCTCTTATGACCATCCTCCGAACCAAGAAGCCATACACATTATTAGACATGCAATAGCGCCAAGCTTTGAGAAAACTGCTGAACGAGTTCTATTTCTACTGTGCGGAGCAGGTATGCCCAAATTTGAAGAATCCAACGTTCTAAGCTTAGGCTACGTGAGTGACCTATTCAGCACGATTTCTCTAGCCGATATTGCCATCGTTCCAGTGCTGTCAGGCGGGGGAACAAAGCTTAAAATGTTCGACTACATGAACGCAGGCTTGCCGATAATCACTACAAGGAAGGGCATTGAGGGAATAAATGCTAAAGATAAAGAGCAGGCGATAATAACTGAAAGTATCAACGAAATGGTGGACGCTATCGCCTCTCTCTCTAAAAATAGACAGGAGCGCGAAAGGCTTGGCTTAAACGCCCGCAGACTAGTTGAGAAGGAGTACGACTGGGACATCATCGGAGACAAACTAGTTGACACTTACCGGGCGATTGGAGAACGATGAGCCTCTAGACGCACAATCCTTGTTGCCGTTTGTATCTGGAAATCACGGACTCATTACAAGGTGAGACTGTCAGTACTTCAGGGCACCTAGATAATGACGCAATTCCACGCGGATGCGCTCGCTCTGGTGAAGAAGAGCGCCAGATACGTGCGACATCTATTTATAACATCCTCAATGGCTCTGAGCGATAACCGGGTAACAAGATAACTCGCAAGTTTTAGTCTCCTAGCTAGTGAGTATCCAAGGTGAGTATGGGAAAATTTACAGTCTACGACGATCAGTGGATTGACGAACAGATTCAGAATCAACTTGACATCATTGTCAGAAATATAACAGCAGCGCTGCCCAATCGTGATGTGTCAATAGTATTGAGCGGCGGTTTTGGCCGAGGCGAGGGAAGCATCATCATATCGGAAAATCAAGTGGTGCCGCTGAAAGACTACGACATATGGGTTTTCTCAGATAAGAAAATTGATCAGACTAGCTGTGACCTTATTCGGGATAAGGTGTATGATGAACTTGGATTCGCAAACGCTCGGAAAGAAGACTTTCAATGGTCACAATTTGTAGTCGACATTGCGCCGGCAACTCTTAATAGCGTTAATCTCTACCCGGATATTTTTAGCTATGAGCTGAAAGAAGCGAGCAAAGTGCTCTATGGCAAGGATATCCGAAACCAATTTGCTGTGACTGCCGAGGATGTTTCCGTGGCAAGTGGCTTGCGATTGCTCTTTCAAAAGATGGTAGGGCTGATAGGGCATTTTCGAAACGAGTATCTAGCAGGACACATCAATCGTGCGGAGAGCTTGCCGCTCGTTTACGAGTGCTACAAGACGTACGTAGAGATAGCGACTGCTTTGTGTATCGTGATGGGTTGCTATGAGCCCTCTTTCAAATCTCGAGCCCGTCTTTTTAAAGAGCATTTTAAAGAAAGGCTGCCTCAACTCTGCGCCGACGTTCCCCAACTCAGCGAACTCGTAATCAATGCCACTAATTTCAAGCTAAAACCTGATGTTACGCACCTTGAGGTAGACCCGATCCGACTGTGGGATCAAACAAGAAACGTGCTTGGGCGCGTCTTGAGGTTTTACCTCAATTCGTGCCTCGAAATAGAGAATGATGACTGGATCAGTCTTCCAAAGCAAGCGCGTCGCAAAATGAGCTACCTATATTATAAGCCGATAGCGGGTGCGTTCACGAATGCAAAGATAGGAACGACGAATGGTGTGCTTTCTGCGTTTTTGATTACCCTTTACCAAAGACGTCTCAGCTATGTTTATACGCGTAAGGTGAAAGAGGTAACAAACACCTTCTATTGGCGCCCTCTGCTACAATCGTGCTCGCCTATGATGACCGTATTTCTGACGTCACCACTGGTTCTGTATTCACTGGGTGCAACAGGCGAGGTGAACAAGAGCTACTTTGATGCTGCAAGCAAGAACTTGCATAGGCTAATCCCCGCTCCACACATTGGCGATGGCCTTAACTGGAACGATCTGAGAAAATCATATCTTCTTGCCTATAAGTTGACTACTTTGACTTAGGCTAGTCTCATCACTGTTAAGCGGTAGGAATAATGAAGACAACTCTTCGTTCTTCGATTGACGTTGCGCTACGTGCCTGACTTGGGTCTTTGAACACTTCAATATTGACTTTACCTGTCGGCTATTTCCTTTACGTGCAGAATAGCGGATCGGTCCTGCTGATGACTTGTTTTCGCTCTAAAAAACAAGCGAAGCAGCCTGCTGATTACATTCGTTGTCACGTCCGAATGATCACAGCGGTGTCACACTAAGGGATAGAACAATTCCGCTTCATGTGACGCATAGTCAGTTTCAGTATTTTCACGATCGGGGGCATTGCCTAATAATTCGAGAAACTGCCGCAGACCAGTGGAGTACGGTTTGATTTGCCTGATTTAGAGAATCTCACGCATCCGGCACTCAATCCAAGGACTGGGCGCGAAAAGCGCTTAAAACAGTTCCTTGGCGGATAGCATAGGAGGGGCCGCAGACTGACAACTTGGCCGCCGTTTGGAATTCGACGAAAAAGAACAGACACCGTGTTCGGAACAAACGTCGTGGCCAGTCCTGTTAACACGGCGGCAAACGACGACAGTGTTTTGTGGTCACTAAGTCTAGGTCTTGTGCGTTTTAACAAGGAAGCGACTGCGTATGAAACCGCCTAGCACTCGCGGTTTCGGCGACCTGTCCTCAAAATGGCGGCGCAACGCGCAGGCGCGGTTCCGCTGCCGTGCGCCGCCAGTCTTTTTTCTCGGCAGAACGTTGTGAAGAGCGATGAAGTCTCGCAAAGTAATGCGCGATCACTGCATGGCTTGGAAAAGCTATATGATCTCTCAGACGGGAATAAGATGCGCCGAGGTCACTCAGGGGAATTGGATTGGATGACCACAAAAGTGATTATGATTTTAATTGACGCATTCGCCATCAGCTATCTTTCCGAAAAGATCACGCCCTTCTTGTACGATCTTCGAAACCGAGGTGCCGTGTACTCACTGGAGCAGCTTTTTGCATTCAGAGGCATCGAAGCGACGATTTTTACAGGTCGGTATCCCGAGGATCACAAAGTATGGACGGAGTTCTGTTTAAAGCAGACTGAAGGGCCCAAAAACGACCGGGTCAAGAGACTTAAGAACCGAATCGTAGGGGTTAGCGTCAACGTAGCGGACCACATTCCCTCCGATCGACTTATCCGCGATTACCGGTACGTAACACAGAAATATTTCCTTCGTCAAGGCCCCGCAAGTTTCAATTGCATCCCGGCAAATTTATTGGACGTCTTTGAGATCGCGCAAGCGAAGCCTGTGGACGAGCCAGGTGCGATCGGCGAGTTTCCTACCTTATTTGACGTCATGAGGAAGTATAACACCAGATTTAACTACCTGGCCCCGCCGCGCTTCAGGACTAGCAACGTGCTGCGCGACATTACTCGCATAATCGAAAAACAGAGGGACTGCGAATTCTGGTACTTCAAGCTTGATCTGTTGGATCCAGTAGGTCACGCTTATGGTCCGCGCTCCGATCAGCTAAAGCACGCGCTAAGTGATATTGATGAAGAGATCAAAACGCTATTTACTGTCTTCACCAGAGCATTCAATGACGTGCAGTTTGTCATACTATCCGACCACGGAATGAGTCCGGTCAATCGTCACTTTGACCTCCTAAACGTGCTAAAGAAACTGCCGGTTAAGCTACGGGAAGACTACGTCTTCTTCTTGGACTCGACGATGGCAAGGTTTTGGTTTTCAAATGAACAATCACGAGACGCAATCAGTCACGCCCTTTCGGGTATTGACTGTGGCACGATAGTAGGCGTTGACGATCTGGAGGCACAGCACCTCGGCAGAATTGACGATCGTTACGGGCAGCTCGTTTTTGCTCTCAAAGAGGGATGGGCTTTGCATCCCGATTTCTTTCACAAGCATTCGATGCAAAAAGGTATGCACGGATACATAGAAGCGGATGATTGTCCCGTGGCACTCATTTATCCGAGCGAGGGGCGCCAGGGAGCGCAAGGTATGGCCCAGATGATCGACATCATGCCAACGGTGTGCAGGATCTTAGGTATTGCGTCTCCCCCAGGCTGCAAGGGAAGAGTATTGGCAAATAGCTAGGGACCCCTCGGCAGTCTGGCGCTTAGGAGAACAACGCGTAAAATGCTGTTATGTTAAATGCGCGTAGTTTGCCCTCTTTTTGGTCCAAAGACTCGCGTGTCATTTTACAAGGAACAATTTCCAATCTAAATCGTCGGTCTCACGAAGCTCCTAAGGCCCTACCGCAAATGCGCTCAGCGGGTGGGTATTGATTAATGAGGACAAGCAGGCCGAATTCCTGCTAGGCCTCAACTTGGGGATACAGCTAAATGCAAGCTGTTCAAACGGAAATGACTTTACGCGAAAGCTTAACTGGTTAGGAAGCGGCATTTCCACCAAAGAACTGCTATTCTTATCACAATTCTAATGCAGGTGCTTTTCAGTTTCAATTTACAAACAGCTGCATCGCCGACTTCCGTGCGAGCTATCGATCGACGCGTGCAAATCTACTTAGATATTTGGTAGTTCGTGAGCCTAGATATTTGGTAGTTCGTGAGCCCTCCTCCGCTACGCTCTTAGGTTTGATATAGGAAAGACCGATGCTGGGAGAGACGTCCACAACATAGCTTTGTGCGAGAGCGGCAATTGCCAAACGACTAGCAGATTAAGAAATGAAGTCTGCAAGGTTTGGTGTTAACCAGAACTACTGTAGACAGGGTTGCGAGGCTAGCGTCTTCTCTCCAAAAAAAGCCTCCAGGAAACGGAGCAAAAAAAGATTGATAGCTACGCTTTTAATGCGATACGAGTCATGAACGAGTCTAGCCGCGCACTGCCCCCAATCCATCCCAGGTGCCTATAACTAAGGCAAAAAACTCTTTTGGGCTCTTGTGACGCAGTAATACCGAGCCCGTCGTGACCCAAAACTGGTAGAAGAAGAAAAACGTCAAAGCCGAAAGGTACTCCTTTGTTGTGCCATTCTTCTTTAAAAACCAGAACTTGTTTCTGGTGCGGTAATAGTAGTAGGCCTCCCCCCCTTTTGATGGGTTGATCTTGTGCCATATGCGCGATGTTGGCACTTGAAGGCACTTGTAGCCGGCTTTACGTCCTCTGATGCACCAGTCTACCTCCTCCCAGTACATGAAATAGCAGGGATCGAGCATTCCAATATCGTGAATCAGTCGTTTTTTCGTCAACAGACAAGCACCTGAGACATAATCTACCTCCCGAGTTTCATCGCGTTGCCCTTGGTCCTCCATAAGAGCTTTCAGTGCTTCATTTGTGCCTCGCCGGAAGTTCATCTTGCCGCCGGCAGTTTGTATGACGTTCTTTTTTCCATTGAAATTACAGTAGTAGATCTTGGGGCCTGCAAATCCTATCCTGGGATCACTTTCTGCTGCTTCAACTAGCTCATCCAAGAATCGGCGATCCACGATGGTGTCGTTGTTCAAAAGCAAGAAATAGCAAGGGTTCAAGTGTTTGCAAGCGTAATCCATTGCGAGGTTACATCCTTCACTAAAACCAGCATTTTTGTCGTTTTCGATCAGTATCAACTTGTTTCGTTCAAGAGCAGGCGTCTCTCCGTGCGCGTTATGAGTCGCAGCATTCGCGCTCGCTTTTAGGTTTGTGACCGCCTTGATAGCCGCGCGCTTGTTCCTAGAAGAAACGGAGCTCGATTCGAATTCAGCGTTGCTTTCACAATATCTCTGGAAATGGGCTATCGAATCATCGTTGGAGCCGTTGTCCGCAAGAATGATATCATAGTTATGATACGAGATTCGCGACAAGGAGTCTAAGCATGCTATGGAGTCCCTCCAGTTATTCCAGTTGAGGATAATTATGACGACCTTTGGAGCTTCTTTAGCGCGCATGCCGCTTGCTTGATTTACGTAGAGAGAAAGGGTTAGTCATCTCGCACTTAAGCCTTTTCAACCTTTTCTGTCAGTCTCTACGTTCTCATTTGGTTCGCTGAAAGCGTACTCGCGAAGATTAGATGCAATCCAATTTTTTCCGATAACGGAGTGTGGCTAACATGCAGAGCTTCGCTCAAAAATCAAGCAGTGTTTGAATGGCTACAGCAACAAATAAGCCCCCGGTTAGATCGCCTTTCCGATACCATCTAGAGCACGCTCAAAGCTTCATTATTGCCCCGTGAAACATTCAGCCTGCCGTTGAAAGGTATGCCCGCTTTTTTCTCGCGCTGTAGCCCTGTGCATTTCAGTGAAGCTCTCACCGAGCGGTCGGCCAGGTTCTCATCAATGAGCTATCCTTCCGACCACACTACTAAATCTTCGTCGCGTTTAAGAGCAGCAAGTTGCCGTAAGCTTATCAGCTACCCAGAAGTCATCAGAGTCTATCTGGGCGATAAACTTCCCTTTTGTTCGTTTATGCCATCGTTACGGGCTTCTGAAATGCCTAAATTACGCTCATTAAATATTACGCGAATTCAGGGATCCTGCTTTGCACAGCATTCGATAATCTGCCTTGTCGCGTTAGTTGAGGCATCATTCACAATGATGAGTTCAAGGTCTTCGAAATCCTGCCCTAAAACACTCTCGATGGCCTCGGCGACGAACCGTTCGGAGTTCCACGTGTTCATTAAAACGCTAGCTGGCGCCGGAATTTTCCTCGCAAGTTGCCGTGACATTCAGATGCGTGGAAACGGCAGCTTAACTATTCATGCGACTTGCTAGGACGGCATTGTGCTACAACTTTCGGCCCTCGATTTTTTGATGCTGTAAAGATGCAGCCCCTTGTAGCAGCGCCAAGCCCGATTTGACCTAGTCAAGCGCGGTACCCACAGACGACATTTTGAGGGGTGATACTTCCAATCCTTTAACGCCAGCAGGATGCAAAAAGCAATCAAAGATTCTGCACAGGAATATCATACTACGCTTACATGTGGGGGGCACATAAATAGAGAACAACGCTCGTATGACGTGAAAAATCGATCTTGTAGCTAATACGTGAATGTTGTCATTGGTGCGACTAGTTTAATACACTTCGAGGCAACAATAAGTAGCTAAACTAGCCCGAGCGGGGCAGTCATCCCAGTTATATGAGGGCTGATTTCGGTGAATCCTTGAACAAGGTCAACAAGCTAGATTGTACCGTTATTGGCGATGCTATCGTCGATATTGTTGTACCCGTTTGCAGCTTCGATCAGCTCGGCACAGCACTCGTGGGCGGCATACTAAATACCGACTGTGCAATCTGTCCGGGTGGGACAGCAAACGTCGCTGCGGGACTATCGACCCTAGGCGGCGCATCAGCCTTTGTCGGAAGGGTAGGAGCAGATTGTTTTGGGAAGCTGTTCACGGAGGGTTTAGAAGAAGCTCAGGTCATGTCACGCGTTTCTGTCAGTGAAACACGAAAGACAGGATTGGCGATCGCGATATCGTCGACGCGCGACAAGGACCGTTTTTTTTTAGTCGATCGCGGCGCAAATCTCGAGCTCTCGCCCAATGATTTGGACTACGACCTAGCGTACAACTCTCACTCAGTTTACTTCACTGGCTTTTCACTTCAGGATCTGAATGTCTCAAAAGCAGTACTGTCGTTCATTGAAGAGGCTTCTCGAGAAGACAGAACAATTGTTTTCAATCCAGGCGCACATAACGTGATTACTTCGTCTAGGGTGGCCGTTATTGATGCAATAAGGAGATTCGCAGATGTCGTGATACTAAACTACACCGAAGGACAAAGAATCTCACACTCCGAGACAGATGAGCAGATTGTTGAGTTTCTGTTGTCGTTAGGCGTAAGCACGGTTGCCCTCACTAAGGGTGAGAAAGGCAGCATCATCTCTACGCGCACGAGCACAAACGTCTTTAAAGCGGCTCCTGTTGACGTAGTCGACAGCATTGGAGCCGGTGATGCATATGCTGCCGGCATTGTGTATGCAATGCTAAAAGGCTGGGAGCTAGGACGGGCCGGTCGTTTCGCGACTCGTGTCGCTCAAACTATAGTCCGTCAAAAAGGACCGAGATGTAATTTTAAGAACGTCTCTATCGTGTAGCGCAAAACAAAGTTCTTCTGCTTCTTTACAATGGCAAGTCCTCTCGCTTGCCACACTCTATTAGCGCGCCAGATTCTGTGAAGCTTTAGCGAAGACCACGACATCGTCATATACCCGCTCGATGACCTTGAGGTTATCAATAATCAAAATGAGAAACGTTTTCAAGCGCGGATGGACTGGTTATGGAGTATTGCGACGTCGTTATCTTCGACCAGCGTCTGCCAGGGCTATCAATGAAATCGAGGCCCCTTATTGACATCACGTGCTTTCATTTCATATCGATTTTCGACATAGTTGTTTATGTAATCAACTCTTGTGCGTCGAACGCTGTTTCTTTAGTGCGTTTTTTCGCGCCGGTTTTCAATTGCTCTTGTTGTTTGTTTGGGGCAGCCTCACTCTTTTTCACATTACCTTGCACAAGTTTGTTCTTTGCTCATTTGGATTGCCTCCGCGTACTTTTTGGACGCTCTTCATTGTCCGCTACGAACAGGATCTTAAACGCTCGCTGACAATCTCTCGTTCGCAAAGACAAGAAAGTACATAACGAAAGAATCCACTAATTCATTGCGTGGTTGATGTGGGCATCTTTCCCAGAACTCGTCGTCGAATATACCTAAAGACTTTAGTTGTCGCAGATACGCTCTTTGGAAGGGGCGATGCGATGATCCCGCGCTGGGGCATCTGGAACGGAAAAAACGCTTCAGAATTAAAAGCATCAGGCGACCAGTTTCTTCAGTACTTCATCGACGTGTGCGGCTTAAAGCCCGACGCCCGCGTTCTCGACGTCGGCTGTGGCATCGGTCGTATCGCTGTTGCACTGACGCATTACCTAACCAGCTTCGGCAGTTACGAGGGACTGGACGTAATCCCAGAGGCGATTAGATGGTGCAACAGGAAGATAACACCCAACTACCCGAATTTTCACTTTCGAGTTGCAGACGTGATAAATAAGAGTTACAACGCACGCGGAGCTCTACGTGCGGCGGAATATGCCCTCCCTTATGATGATTCTACGTTTGATTTTGTGTTTCTTGGCTCAGTCTTTACACACATGTTACCAGAAGAGGTAGAGCGGTACCTTGGCCAGGTTACGCGAGTCCTTAAAGAAAGGGGTTGGTCACTTATTACGTATTTTTTGTTGACACCGGAAGCACTTGACTCTATCAGGCGAGGCGAAAGCACCATTCCATTCACGCACGAGGGCAATGGATTCAGGACAGTGAACGAGAAACTGCCTGAAAGTGCCGTCGCCTACGATGAGTCCTACATTAAAGGATTATACGATAAGAACGGCCTCAAGATAGTCAACCCTATAAGGTGCGGCACGTGGAGCAACTATGTTTCGGATTTCGAATATCAAGACTTCATCATTGCTGAAAAAGGCCAACCGGTAAAAAAACGCATCTGAATTACTTGCTTTGGGGAAACGGTGCAATGTGAGAGCGCCCCGCGCCGCGAGGCTTTGAGTACTTTTTTTGTAGCCCACTCTCGTTGATACTGAAGCTTGATATCGGGTGAGTGATAACTGCCTCTGTCTGCAAGCCTCGTTTGCGGTAGCACACACGCCAGTGAAGTGGGCGCGCTTTAAGCTCGTGTAAAGGGGCGCGAGGAATCCTGTCGCGGCTTAACTTAAGGAATAAAAACGTCCAAGCTGCTGGAGTCTTGCTGAGCTATTTTTTTTAACCGTGCCCTTATGCGATCTGGGGTTGAAGTTGTTTAACCTCGTTTGGATAACAGGGATGATGACGAACGTATGTTTACCACGCGTGAATCGTGCAACGGGGTAAATCGCTTCCCACGTAGGCTAGCTTTCAGGTTCAGCATCTTTGGCTGATGGTTCAGGGTTCCTGTTAGAAACTGCGAAAAACCGGCATGGGAATGTGTCGATCTGTTCTTCCGATCTAAGATTCTTAATCAGGTGCAGCGACTCGATTGCCGCATTATTATAGGTAATGGTATGGGACTTTAAAGTCTATGATTTGCGGGACAGAAACAGGTTTCTCTTGATGTGCTTCATAACAACTGGCATCCTTTAGTATGGTAAAAAGCATTCCAGCATACCGTGGGATTAAATTGGCAATATAATCATCAAGCTTAATTAACATTCCTACAAGTCGCATGCCAAAGATCAATCTGAATAGTGGCAGAGAGGAATTATACAATTTCTGAAATTGAGGAAAGCGCCAGGGTTCTCCAGTCTCCGCACTTGCCAGAAAGGTGACATACCGCAAAATCGGAGTAAGAGATCGTCTCGAAATAACTTTGGAAACCGCTGGAAGAACAAAATCGAAACTATCAGTATCGAGACAATGAATATGAGCGTGAGGCTCTTTACTCCTAATATTATTTTCAATAACCTCTTTTGGGTCATACGGAACCGTAATAACAACCGCTTTGCGGCACACTCTTATCAGCTCTCTTGTCGCTCTTTGAATATTAGATACATGTTCTAATGTCTCACTGCATACGACAACATCAAACTCGTTATCATTGTAAGGAAGTTGATGGATATCTACTGATTCACCGTCAATATTGAAAATCTCTTTCGCCCTTTTGCATGCTTCCCAGGATAGGTCTACACTCCGCACGCTCACATTAAATATCGAACGTACGAGAGCAGCTTGATATCCCTCAGCGCCTCCAACATCCAGCAATGACGTGAACTTGAGATGGGAAAGCGCTTTCATGATTTGATAAGTGGTGATATATTTATTAACTTCACCGGGCTTGCTATGGCTGTTCCTAAAGCCAAAGATAGGTTGATGTGGAAAATAAATACGATCCTCATCAGTCATTTTAAATCGTTGGTCTAACCAGCTTTTCGTATCGTGTGTGTAGCTATCCATTATGTATATCCAATGCTGGGTTTCGATGGTTTAGCGAATTCTAGTGTAATGTGACAGGTAATGGTGTAAGCGGACCCCTTGGCTAAATATATTCATTTGGAACAAATACTTTTTTCTGCTCCACTTCTTAAAATTGCTACCACCCTCAAATAACAATTTTCTTTCAACAAACAGAATGGTTTAACGAAACACTAAGGCGTAGAGCTCATCAACCTGGCGCTGTAACGCAGCACCGTCGCGCTATAAATCATCGCGCTCATCCACGTTGAAGGCGTGTACCGTCGTACTCGCCACGGCTCGCTGAGCGGATCCTCGGTGAAATCTTCGTTGGTGTCCATTCTCCAGTCACTCCTTGGGCTTTCGCCGCAGTCTATTCCAAAGGCGACTTCTTGAGCGCTGCCACTTGTGCGGTCAGCTCTTTGATAAGTTCATTTTGTTCTTCAAGGCGTTCTTTGCTTGTCTGCTCAATCGCTTCTGCCCTATGTTGCTCGTGCTCATTTGCTTTTTAAGCCGCTCTCTGATCTCTGCTCTACGGCTTCTGTGGTCTGCTCAAGAGCTTCTATGATGTCCTGCTTCTGTTTACTTAGGCGCATACGCAGGTGCGTGTTAATCGCGGCGCTGAGATCATCAATTGATAGTGCGCTCTCAGCAGGCACAACGTCTTTCACTTCAAAAGGAGTGTTAAGGGCCGTGCGTGGGATAAAGCACCGCTTGCAAAGCCCCCCGGATACCTTCATCCGGACGGAGCACTGCTCCTTGCAACTTCCTTTTCTTAATCCGTCTCCTAATGGTGCATTGACTAGGCTAGGCAGGCCCCCCTATATGGCCTTTTTCTATGCAATTGCATACCCAAGTAACGGTCTTGTGTTTTGATGCTGTTTAGTGGCCACTCATCCTAAGGTATGGCAGTGTCCGGGAATTTCAAGGCCTAGGCGTGCCGTGTTTGTCAAAAAAATATAAAATTTGAGAGTTTGCAAGATTGTCGATGATCTCCATCGCAATTATCCTCAGCTCTAAGACTGAACCTAGTTTGAATAGTACTTCGCGTTGCTAAACACTCTTAATCCATGTGTATAAGAATTGACCGTAGGAGCAAACAAGCATCGAAACTTCGGTAATTATGTAGCACGTTATAACGATGAATAGCCAAATTTAAAATATAAAAATAAAGAAGATAACTAGATGAAAATTGCGATATTCCACAATTTAGGGTCTGGAGGGGCTAAGAGGGCGCTTTATAATGTTAGTAAGTCCTTGACAAAATCAGACCATATAGTAGAAGCCTTTGTCCCCTCTACCGCGAACGAAAGTTACCTGCCCTTAAAAGATGTCGTCAAAGAGGTTAATGTATTTAACGTTAAAAGAACCGTTCGCGGCTTCATTTCCTCTGCAAGAAATTTTCCATTAAGCCACTTAGCGGATTTGGAAAGAACAGAGCGGAATATCGCTGGCAACATTAATGGTCAAGACTTCGACGTCGTCTTATGCGAACAGGATCGCGATATTTTGTCACCTTTTTTTTTAAAATATATTAAGAAACCGACTATCTATTGTTGTCAACAACCTGCGAGGAATCAAGAGCTACGCAATGTGGCAAGAATCGAACTTTTTCGAAGTCCTCAAAGCCTGAGCGAACGAACTATGCGCAATGGCCTTGATAGACGAGTGCCAAAAATAGACAAAAAAAATGCGTCCTTTGCTGAACACATTTTGGCAAATTCTTATTTCTCAAGAGAGTCAATCTTGAGGAATTACGGGCTTAACTCTTTTGTTTCTTACCTCGGAGTCGATAATGCTATATTTAAGCCGCTTGGTATTCCTAAAGGGGATTTTGTTTTATCGGTAGGCAGCATTACCCCAAGGAAAGGATTTGACTTTGTAGTTAGTTCTTTAGGCAGGATTCACTCAAAAATACGCCCAAAATTGATTATAGTTTCAAATAAAGCCGATATTCACTTTAAAAATTCTTTAGAACAATTTGCGCAAAGAATTGGAGTTGATCTGCAAATAGAGAGCTTAATTGCCGATGATGTGCTCGTATCACTCTACAACAAAGCAAAACTGGTTCTCTACGCGCCATATCTCGAACCCTTTGGGTTAGTGCCACTAGAGGCTATGGCGTGTGGAACGCCTGTCGTTGCAGTAAAAGAGGGCGGCGTACGAGAGAGTGTGATTCACAACAAAACGGGCATTCTTACGCAACGAGATGGGGGTATGTTTGCCGAAGCTGTTAGGGGGCTTCTCTCTAATGAGGAAAAAATGAGAGATATGTCTCAAAAAGCAATCGAATGCATTGATGATTATTGGACCTTAGAGAAAGCCGGAAAAAGACTGATGTGGCATATCACTCGTGTTGTAGACGAGGAAGCGGAGCGAACAACGTATCCGATCGCGTAGTTCCAGAGCTTGGTGCCAGTGGTGGCGTTGAGATCGTAGACATTGAGGTCACAGCTCCCAAGGCACAAAAACAACGACGATGGGAGGAGAATCCAGGCCGCCTTGAGCCGTGTACTTCCGTTTTTAACTCATTGTTTGGTGTACTACCTGCTACGGCACTATAGACCGGTGTAATATGCGTTATGGTGGAACATCATCGTATAGGTCTGTGCTGGCTAGAACAGTCGTTAGCCGCACGAAGTCTAGCGCAGGTCGGACGCTCGGTGTTAATATTCCCGCGCCAACAACACAATCCAAACGCGAGGCCCAAATGCGTTATCGCTCTCTTGTGAGAAAACCGCTGAAGAATCGTATCTCGCTCGCGGTAAATTCTTTGATGACAAAAAGGATCGCGGTGTAGGCGGCAGCGCAAGTCATGATTAGGCGGAGATATTCAAAAATCCTGAGGCGTGCCATACTAAAACAAACGACGATATCACGATCGATGCAAGGATGCTTTTTAAGATGAAGCCAAAATCCACACCAAGCATCATATATTGAACAGAATAAATCGCTGTAACTCCGAAAACAAAGCTGTAGCCCACTAGCGCAGCCGCAGCCGCAGCTATGATGCCAAAATATGGGACGAGGACGAGATTAAGTCCGATGTTTAATGTCGCACCCAGCATCCACATCACGCCGATAATCGCAGTCTTTTTTTCAAAAGTGAGCACGATGACTTGTATACTGAACACCCCAAACAGCACAGAGCTAAGCGCGGTGAACAGCGTGATCAGATAGCCGTTCGCAGCGATTGCAGGGGTAGTTAGTACCATCAGTATGGGTTTCGATAGAATTGAAAGCACGAACGCTGCGGGCACGGCAACTGCGAGGAAGTATTTTATGGAGCCCCGATAATCGTCTTCACCTGAGCTAGTTGGTCTATGTCGTAATACTAGTAGATGGCTGCGGGAGCTAGAATCATAAAGGGCATCGCGAAAAGACGGATCATCCGCCGACAGACTCGAGAGCTATCTCTAATAGAGCTTCAACCATATCTCACTATCAAAATCATCGTATTAAGAGCCCTTGTAAATCCCATAGATAAGCTTAAACTCTTGAACGGTGACGCCCCGCAGCGCAAGCATAATGCTCAAATAAATTACCGCGGCAAGTGCGATCGATGCCAATATGCTGACGAGCCCCGAGGGATTCCACAAGAATAGAAGTAGAGCCATAATAACAGAGGCGCAGAAGCTCTTCACGATAAATGCGCCATTCAGATCGAACTTGAAATATCTAAACGAGTAGAATGTCGTCAACCCGAAGGCGAGGAGGAATGCGAGAAAAGTGGTCAGTGCAGCTCCTATAAGGCCCAAATAGGGAATAAGCACTAGGTTTAAACCGAAATTCAACACGGCAGCAAGTGTCCATATCGTGCCAATGACTGCAGTCTTCTTTTCTAACGAGAGTACCATAACAAATACCGTGTACGCTCCAATGAGGGCAGTTCCTGCGGCAACAAACGGAGTGACTAAGTAACCGTTTGCCGCGATCTGCGGCGTGGTCAACACGAGCAAAATAGGCTTTGATAAGACGGATAAAGCAAAAACGCAAGGCAATGCTATCCCCGCATAGTACTTTGATGTATACGTGATAATCGTGCGGACATCTGCTAGGTTATTCTCATCGTAGTGTTTTGCTAGCACCGGAAAAAGCAATGGCAGCGGTGCTGCTATCATGGTAATCGTCGTCCCCGCAGTGTATGCCGGCGAATAATAGCCTACCGCTGCGGCACCCAAGAAAAATAGGATAAGATAACGATCGCTTGAATTTGCGACCCAACCCGATAAGGTTCCGGGCAATAATGGTACGCCATAAGCGAGGTGTTGTCTGACGTCCGTAAACTTAGGTATAGTAAAACCGATCTGCGCGACGATGAGACCGATCATGAGGGCGAAACTTACAAGCTGCTGGATTAAGAGTGCTATTACAGCGCCCTCCAGTCCGCGCCCCGAAAGGACAAAATAAGCTATCAGGGCCGTATTTAGGTACGCATTAAAGATGAGTGCAAAAGAGTATAGCTTGATCTGCTGGTACGTTACAAAATACTGCGTTACAAAATAGATCAGACACGCGATTAGGATATTTGGTATAAGCAGCAGAGCTATGGTGAGGTTGTTGCCAAACAAGCTTGCCGCGATTTGTGGTGCAAACAATAAGAACAGCCCAGAAACGATCAAGCTCACCGCGAAAACGATGAATCCCATGGAGTAGAATATCTCTCGGATTGCATGTTTGTCCTTCGCAGCCGCGCCAAACCGAGTAAGTGAATTTGGAAGCCCTAAACCCACAAGCGTGGGCAATAGGCCGGTTGTAACCATAATCAAAGCCCAGGCGCCATAGTCAACTATGGGCAGGGTCTTCGTTAGAACAGGGAGCAGAATAATATTGCTTAGATATACAAGCGGGGATACTATCGAGCTCAATCCAATTCGCCGAGCAATGAGTGTGTATTTTTCCATGTACTTGGCCCGCTACGTAGTCAAGCGATCTGCCGTTTGACCATTGTGGTCGGCGGTATTTTTTTTGACCTGCCAGTGTCATGCAACACCTTTGCTAAGCCATAAAAATAGTGGAGTCGAAGTTTGAGCCGTCGTCGGATTTTAGTTTTCTCTAAGTAATCTCATCTCTGCAACGTTCTTAACTCTCTCGGGCAACATCACTGACCTTCCAGAATGTAGTTGGAATAGCGTATTTTTGCCCTCTTCACGAAATGCAACGATATTTGACTGTTTATTCTGTTTACAATCAAATTACAAATGCTCATTGCTTCGATATAGACGTTCATCAAAACTAAGAAGGGACAGCAAGAAACAAGGGGGCAGTAAGGAAACTTCAGCGTTATGAGACCTACATAAAGAACTGAATCTCGGTGACGGCGCTGCTATCTGATTCGAAGGTTGACTGGTGCTTGCTAGAAGTTCTTGGATATAAGGATTCCTGTTCTAAAGTAGATCTGCCAGACTCGGTAACAAATGAGCTAATGAGGCGAGCGGTTTGCACTATATTGTCCGAAAGGCACATCCAATGAATAGCGACTGCCTTTGGGCCGATCAGTTGCCATTTATAATTACGTGGCGCGGTATTGCATATCTAAACCCGCTCAACCGAGCTAGAATTTCAGATTCGCGTCATCTGCATTGACCATCTGCCAGCCAAGTGGTAAACTGGGGAACAGTAACCGACCAAGCGACACTTAGGAAGAACGTAATGACGTACTGATCGCTTACACTTAACGTCCAAGTCGACACGCTGGTAGGCATAAGAGGTAGGCCGTGTTTTACATACGCCTTTAGCTCAGCGAAACACGGCAAGGTCATCCCGACATCTCTCAGGACATAATAGGTCGAGATCAGGGCTATGAGTAGCAAGTTGATCAGATATCCAAAAGCAGCTCCGGCGAGTCCCAGACTAAACACTACGAACGCTGCGACGAGTGCAGCGTAGTGCATGGCCGAAAGCAACGAGACAATCGATATCGTTTCGCCGGTTGAAATGTCTGAAATGAGTCTGCAGCACGACGTTGTAAGAGGCCACAAACGGGATTAACGACAATAAGAGGGCAACGGTGCGATTATTGCCGAGCAAATTTGCAGCGATCGATTGTTCAAACAAGAGGAGAAAGAAACTCACAGCAAGACCTGCACCCAGAACAACGAGAGCGATAGGGCGGCACTCTTCACGTATGTCATCTTTGTTTGTTGCCGGAGCTAGAAACCGGACCATCGAATTCGGTAGGCCTGAAGTTACAAGCATTGGCACAAGGCCGGCTGTAACGACGATTAACGACCAAATTCCGTATTGCTGAATTGTCAGGATCTTCGTGAGGGCGGCAGCAAGATGATAGGACTGAACGCCACAACCAGGTTGGTTAGTCCTGGCAGCCCGATTCGCTTGACCAAAAGCTCGAAGTCTTCACGTTACACCAAGAAACGATAAATTAAGTCAGAACCACGCGCAGCCGGCCCCACAGCCGCGTCCCTTTCGGTTCCGTGATTGTTCCGAGGCTCTCTGGCGCCGTACCGTCGCGGTTTAGCTCGAGGATCTCCTCAATCGCTTAGGAATGCGCCGTTGTCGGGCTCATCTGCACTCCATTTGCTGCTGAGCGCGTTGCTCACGAATGAAGACTTCCGCGTGAATTTCGCCGACTAGCTGGTACCGCCGCGAAGATTTACAAAACGACGCATAATGGCGCACTCGCGTTTTTAGTCGTGCCTAATCGTAAGGGCTTAAATGGTCATACAAGCGAGTTAGATACCGACGTGTATAAACGGAGCCTTGACATGACACAGTCCGTTCATTGCAAAGTTTGGTTTTTTTTATCTATACTCAGAAGCAGCTAGGGAGCTGCTGCAAGCACGCGGAGGCAAGTCAATGATCAAAGAATAAACTTGTCCAAGGTACCGTTAAGTAAAGTTATGTGCTTTTTCACTAAACGAGAAAAGCAATCGAAAATCGGGGCGAAAAAATGGTCAGGAACGACTGCACAGAAATAGTCAAGAAAGAATTTGATTTTGGGTGGAAAGCAGGTGGTTTTGCACGCCCAACCGACTTGCTGGCTTTGGAATGCCAACAAGGGAGCATCCTTGATATAGGCTGCAGTACGTGCCTACTATACAGTTTTTTGAGTCAAAGAGGATGGACAGGGAGGTATGTTGGCATTGATGTGCGACGGTACGAAGGTTATCCGTACCCAATAGGTGTCGAGCTCGTGATAGGGGATGTACCTACACTCACCTTTCCAAGAACCGACACCGTGATTTTGTATAACCTTTTAGAACACGTAGAAGACCCATATGCTTTATTGAGCAAGTCTGTTGAGAGTTGCCAAAAGAACGTCCTCGTGAATGTTCCAAAGAGAAATGAGGCGCTCTGGGAGCATGGAGTCGTTGACTACCATCAGCTGGATAAAACACATCAACATTGTGGTTTTTCAAAGGAAGAGCTGAATAAGATCGTGCGCTTGAGTGGGGGGAAGATCCGAAGCTACAAGGACATAAAGAAAGTCAATGTGACAGTGGGTATATCTTTGTGGAACAGTCGAATACCGAAAGGCGTGGTCCTTTTTCTTTCCAAGATCTTCTCATCGAGAACCTTCTACCGTGAAATATGGTGTGAAGTAGTAAAGGATGACGACAAGGGCTTAAAATAGATCAGGAGAGAACATGTGCGCACGCGACGGCGGGGTTGCTGAATTCCGAGGTTAGTTAAGAAAGACGTTTTGATTTGTTCTGCAACCGGCTCCGATAAAAGGTTGACAGTCTACGAGGCAGGACCGACGTGACGCTTGTGGCGGTGATCGTCTTGCCGAATGCCACACCTCTCTAAGAACAAAAATCCTAAAGGCGATATCTGCAGAAAAACGAGATGCTTCTCTCCCCCATCGTATCCCTATTCTGCGACCCTGAGGAACAAACCTCCCGCGTGTCGGACGGACGATATGTTTTTTCTCCTTCACAGGAAATCTGGCGTAGCAAACACAACGTTTAAATGAATGAGGGCACACGAGAACGCAGTGCAGCGCATATCGATCGTCGGAACCGGGTCCGTTGACCCCAGCACTGCCGTGTGCTTTGCGTCGAGGGCTACGACGTTATCGCCTCCACACGCAACGACAGGAATTCATTTGATTGGTTATTGAATGCGCTATGGCGAACTTAGACTCACGAACAATATGTGCGTTAACGCTATCATTCATCGTCATAACGGACATTTTCATTATCCTCGACATTCCTATTTTAAGACAGGTCTTTGGCTTTGCCCTGCTCACCTTCCTACCAGGGTTCTTGATAATTCGAATACTACGGTTTGGCAAAACTTCTTTGGAAAAAACGTTGTTTTCGATAGGGCTTAGTATTTCTTTTTTGATGTTTGTTCCGTTGCTAATGAATTTCGCATATCCTGCAGTAGGCATCTCACGTCCGGTATCACTCTTACCGCTCGTTACAACGTTTTCAGTGATCTTAGTTGGATTAAGCCTTGCTGCTTATAAAAAAGGCTCCCTTGACTTGCAGATCAACACAGGAGGATTCAAACAGTTGATTGGCAAGATTAGGGCCCCCCCTGTGCTGGGTGCCGCTTTGATTGGTATGCTTGGCATTCTTGGAGGACTCAGCATGATGTTCTACCTTGATTCGATCTTCTCGTTGCTTTTAGGGCTAAGCATTGCCCTGATTGTCGTCTTAATTATAACCGACAAGGTTTCACCACGTTTTTACCCTCTTTACATTTTGGTAATTGCTATCGCCCTGCAATTAAGCCGCACGCTCTCATCACCGAATATATTTGGAACTGATGCTATGTATGAGCTTTATTTTTCCAACCTCGTGAAAGTTGGCGGGGTTTGGAATCCAAGTTTTTCGGTAGTAACTACAAATATCAGTGACTATTATGCGATGCTCAGCGTTGCCGTATTACCGAATGTCTATTCCATTTTGCTCAATCTAGACACTGTTTGGGTATTTAAGCTGATCTACCCCTTTATAGTCGCTTTCGTGCCTTTAGGACTGTATGAGATCTTTAGGACGCATGTAAAATTCAGCAGTAAATGGGCATTTCTCTCTGTGTTTCTCTTCGTGTCTTTCTATGCGTTTTATGGGTCGCTGCTCATTGTCACCCGACAGGAAATCGCGGAGCTCTTCTTCGTGTTAGCAGCAATTCTAATTATGAATACGTACTCGCAAGCATGGAAAAGATCTGTGCTGCTCATAGTATTTATCAGCAGCATGGTAGTCTCTCACTACTCCACAACTTACGTATTCTTCTTGTATCTTGTCGCATTCTTCGTGGTATCCGCATTTGTAACATCAAGGACGACACAAAAACGGGTCAAATCAGCAATATCCTCCACTATTGTCGTTTTAGCCGTCGTTATCGCTTTTGGCTGGTATCTGTTTGTAGGTGCCGGATCATCTTATCGAGGATTTCTAGTGGTCGCTACCAATGCAATCTCCGCCGACTTTTTGGCCGTAAGTAGTAATCCTCTTGTCATATCTGGACTCGGAAGCACCGCTCCAGGTTTGTCGCTTATAAACCTGCTGGCGCATTACTGGCAGCTTTTAATAGAGGCATTACTCGTGACCGGACTAGTTTCTTTGATATGGCGGCGTAAAACTCCGAAAATGAGCCCCCAACTCCTTGTGTTTTCGCTGATCAGTCTCTTCTTGCTGTTAATTGTCATAACGGTGCCGTCCATCGGGGGCGCCATAAACACTTGGAGAACATATATGTTCGCCTTGTTCTTTTTAGCTCCTTGCTGCATATTAGGCATAGAAGTTGTGGTCGAGACGGTCCCTGGCTGGCTTGGCGCGAACAAAGGTCTAATACTCAAGCTAACATCAGTAGCTTTGATTGTCGTCTTCGTGCCCTATTTTCTTTTCAATTATGGTTTCGTTCAGGAAATTGCCGAACATCCTGCAAATTACGCTTTCTTACCGACACAAAATCCGAACGGACGAGCTATCGTGTACTCTGACAATGCGAGTTGGTCCTATATGGATCCCGGAAGTGTGCCAACTCAAGAAGTTTGGGCGAGTACTTGGCTCTCAGGCTCCCTTGGTCAATCTACGGTCTGGGCAGATTGGCTCAGAGCGCCCGAACTGTCTGCCTACGGGCACATCTCTCCCAACTCTATCGTAATTCTCTCGAATAGCACCGCAAAGTACATCTCGAGTAATGAATACGTCTACTTCGGGGCTGCAAACGTCGAACAACACAGTGTCGCAGTGCTACCAAACTCTGGCGTCAATACAGAATTGAACATCTCATCATTTCCTGAACTAACCGCTGCAAGCAGAGTTTACGATAACGGTCTTGCCGAGGTCTATTATACCCAGTAGTGGTAGCAAGCAAGCAGATACCCAAATGTGTGCCTTGAAGTAGTGACACCCTTTCTGAGACTGAGCGCCCGTGTTACTAATGCATTTGGAAAACAATGAGCGGCGCGATGGCGATCGTTCGAGCAGCAATTCCCTCTTCACAAGCGTTCGCAGTGACGTTACTGGCCTGCATAATCGGAGCGAAAAAGATGATGCGTAAACTCTGATCAAAAGTCATGGCGGGCCATCGTTTTCCAAAGCAAGTCGCTTTTTTGCGAGATATTCGAGTAATTCCCGCTTCAAGTCGTCTCGTTCGAGTGCGAAGTCGATCACCGCCTTCAGGTACCCAATTTTATCCCCCGCATCATATCTCACTCCGTCGATCACGTACGCGTAGACTTGGCGTTCATTCAACAGTAGGCGAATCGCATCGGTTAGCTGCAGCTCACTCCGCGCGGAACGGGGCACCCGTTTTATGCAATCAAACAGGTCCGCGGTCATCACGTACCGTCCGACGATGCCTAAATGGGAGGGGGCCTCTTGCAGGGTTGGTTTCTCGATTACGTCACTCAAGCGGTAGAGCGAATGATTCACCGCCTCCCCTTTTATAATGCCGTAACTCGATATTTTTTCTTCCGAGACACGCTCTACAGCAAGGATAGGGTTCTCGTACCGTTCGTAGAGAATTCCGAGTTGCTTTGTACACGGAACCGTTGACTTTATGATGTCATCACCCAGCAGCACCGCAAAAGCATCACTCCCGATATGTTTCTCTGCCTTCAAAACGGCATCTCCGAGCCCTTTTGGCTCTTTCTGCCGTATGTAGTGAATGTCCACTAAGGTGGATATCGTCCGTATCTGCTCAAGTTGTTCATGTTTGCCATCGTGGGCCAGATGATTTTCGAGCTCGGGAGAGAAATCAAAATAATCCTCGATCGTTCTTTTGCCCCGCCCAGTGATGATGATAATATCGTCAATTCCCGAAGAAACTGCCTCCTCGATTACAAACTGTATGACGGGCTTATCCACAATCGGCAACATCTCTTTTGGCTGCACTTTCGTGGCGGGAAGAAAGCGCGTGCCTAACCCCGCTGCGGGTATCACCGCTTTTTTAATCATTTTGCCCTTTCTCATCGGAGGAGGTCGTTGTAATTCCCGCTCGTCCGAAGACGTAACACCTTGCTCGATGCGTGAACGTTGTGCGATACGCTGTAAATTCTTCCCCCAGGCATATCATCAAGCGCCTCTGATTACTTTCGCAGCCGCGCCATACATTCAAGGGGCAACTATAAAGAAAGCCTTGTCATGGCATGCCGTTTCGCACTTTGGTGCGAAGTAATGATGATGAGTCCGTTAAAGACTTTTTGATTTGTTTTTGCAATCGTCTCCGATAATCGCCTACTTGGGAGGATCGACATTGGCTTGTGGCGGTGATCGTCTTGCTGAATGCCAAGCCATTTCAAAGAACATCATACAAGTGCGGTATCTGTAGAAAAACGAAACGCTTCTTCTCGCACGGCGCTCCAACAATACCACCGTGAGGAATAAGTCTATTGCGTTGACATCAGACGGTACCCTCTTTTTTCCGCCTTAAAAGGAAATCTGGCGTCGCGTAAACACAACTTTTAAATGAATGACCACACACGAAAACGCTGTGCAGCGCATATCAATCGTCGGAACCGGGTACGTTGGCCTAAGCACGGCGGTTTGCTTTGCTTCGAGGGGCTACGACGTTATCGCCTCTACGCTCAACGAAGATAAGGTGCGCATCATCAATGCCAAGCGAGCCCCCTTTCACGAACCAGGGATGGATGAAGCGGTGCGAACAAGCATCGAATCGGGACACCTACGCGCTGAGACTGATCGTTCTGAAGCAGTGCGTCAAACTGAGGTTACGTTTCTAACCGTAGGCACACCGGACAAAGCTGACGGCGCCGTCGACCTGCGTTACGTTATTAACGCGAGCGAGGACATTGGGCGTGCATTAAAACGGAAGAACGCCTACCACTTGGTTGTGGTCAAAAGCACCGTAACGCCCGGGACGGTACGAGGCCCTGTCAAGGCCGCTCTCGAAGAAGCCTCGGGACTTGTTGCAGGGCGTGATTTTGGCCTGTGCATGAATCCGGAATTCCTCCGGCAAGGATCAGCAATTCGAGACACGCTGCACCCCGGTCGTGTGGTAATTGGAGAATATGATAAGCGCTCGGGCCAACGGCTGGCAGATCTGCTCGAGGATTTTTACGGGCCTGATATCCCTATACTCAGGATGAGTCTTGAGTCGGCAGAGATGGTCAAATACGCGAGCAACACCTTTCTCGCGATGAAGATTTCCTATGCAAATTGAAATGGCAAATATTTGTGAGCGGGTCCCTGGCGTCGATGTCTCCGAGGTGATGGCAGGCGTGGGACTGGACGAGCGAATCAATCCCAAATTCCTCAATGCCGGGGCGGGTTTCGGGGGCTCATGCCTACCCAAGGATACAAAAGCGCTGTGCAAGTTCGCTGAGGCCCAGGGCTATTCAGCGCCTTTGCTGAGGGCCACGCTGGCGGTAAATCAAGCGCAAGCCGCCCACGTCGCCCAGCTCGCTCTCGCAACGCTCGGGGAACCACGGGACAAAAAAGTGGCCCTCCTCGGCCTCGCTTTCAAGCCCGATACCGATGACCTACGCGAAGCCCCATCCCTCACCGTTGCCCGCGCACTCTTGAAGGTGGGCGCGCACGTGAGCGCGTTCGACCCCGTGGTCAAGCGGATAAGTCTACCTGGCTTTGAAGGGCTTGAGTATTCGCCCTCAATTTCAGAGTGCCTCGCAGGAGCGCATTGCTGTATCGTTTTGACCGAGTGGGAGCAGTTCAAGCGGCTGACGCCGGACGATTTCATTCAATCCATGGCGACACCGGCGGTGATCGACGCCCGGCGTATTTTTGATCCCCACGAGTTTGGGCGCCGCCTCACGTTTCTCGCAATTGGTGTGGGACGCGATTTAGATGTCGGCGGCGCGTCTGTGCGCGATAACGATAAATGAATACGACGTACGTAGAACTGTCGCCCCCTTCACAGCACTTTTCGCTTCCGCTCCGTTTCGGTGCATCGGCACTGTTGGTCATGATGGCTATCTACGAGCACCAGTTACGGTGCCTGCTGTAGTCACAATGTGATCAACGTACGTTCGTAAAAGAATACTCTTTAGCGAGCGTCCCCACGCGAATACCGGCGATATTGCGATCGCCAGAAGCATGTGGTTTTTCAAAAGGTGCGCGGTACTGGCTTATACCGATCTGTTGTATTTGCGGCTAAACGTAAGCCGCGTATCCAACGTGCACTATGTCAACTCTCGGTTTCTTCTGAATAGTAAAAAAATGCGAGCGCAGCTTACTCAATCATACCCCTTCAGATATGGGCAAGCTTTTTATGTTTGAAAAATATATCAAATTATTGACAATATTTTACAATATTGATAAACTCTGTTAATATGGATATATTTCACTAACTATTGATGTGGGTTGCAGCACATGAGAGGCGCAAGATGAACGCGAATGGTACAATACGAGGCTTGGACATGATCGGCGCAGTAATAGCGTTCGTTTTCGTCGCTATCGTTGCGTGCGTATTTGATCCGATAGTAGATGCACTTTTAGCCATTTTTTCCTAAAAGAGATGAACTTCACGCGCTCTGAGAGGCGGCCCCATCGAAAACGTCCGCGTCCGACGCCTGTTTGAATGCACATCTCACCAGCCCAAACCACTGACGAATGCCCGTAAATTCAGAAACAGGCCTCAACAAAAGCCTTTTTGTTCTACAGTAAGCTCTTGGACCGTCTTGTTACAAGTAGCGTTTTATCGTTTTTGAATAGCTATCCTTAGTGTTTTGCGACGCCGAGGCTGCCCCGTCCGGACCTCTCTTTTCACCGAGTGTACTGTTCCACATTTTGTGCGACGGGTAGGGGCCCGTCGTTCATCTCCATTTTTTTGACGCCAGCAGCGGCAGGGAAGCGTGTAGCAGATATTTTTATAGGTAGCTCCACGTTTAATCATCAGAGCCCTGACCTCTGGGGGAACAAAATGATTCTCACCGAAACACAGCGTTTTGTGTACAGTCTCCTCGCGCTTACGTTTGTCACCATCGCTCTTTTGGCATTACTGAACGTCTACTCGATCGAGATCTTCCTCATACTCATTATCATTGAATTCCTCGCGCTCGTCGAACTTACCAAGCCCTCGGTGATCAATCTGGCGTGGAGAAGCAACATCGCCATGTTTGTCGTTATTTGCGTCATCGTGTTCGCCATCATCCTGTATCAACGAACAGCGATGATACTGCAATGAATTCGAGTACGTTATCCGGGGGCCGTGCGGGTATCGCTGACTTAGTTTTGCCGCTTATGTGCCGATACCAATCGTCACGCACGTAGAGCGGCTGCCCCGTCACTCGACGGGCGAAACAGACGGTCCGACCCGTTGAGGGGCTGCACGCACATCTTCTATCCCCGGCAGCGCGTCTTGCGCCCTGCATAGCTCCAAGAAACGCCCGCTCTCCCCGGCGGTGAGCGACGCCCAGTCACCCGTCTCTACTACGCGTCCGTTCTCAAGCACGTAGATGACATCAGCGTTGCGGATCGTCGAGAGACGGTGGGTGATGGCGACGATGGTGATGCCGCCGTGCAGCGCCTCAATCGCCCCTTGAATGCGCCGTTCGTTCTCCGAGTCCAAGTTGCTCGTCGCCTCATCAAGAATCAACACGCTCGGCTTCCTGAGCAACGCACGCGCAAGGGCTAGCCGCTGCTGCTCCCCGCCCGACAAGCGCACCCCCCGGTCGCCGAGCACCGTCTCCATCCGATCGGGAAGCTTCGCGACAAAATCGTCAGCGGCGGCTAAGCGAAGCGCCGCACCCAGCTTATCTTCGGTCGCCCCCGGATACGCCCAGAGTAGGTTCGCGCGCACGGTGTCGTTAAAAAGAAACGTCTCTTGTGCGACGTAGCCGATGCACCCCCGCCACGCGTCCAGCCGTTCGGCATCGAGCGGCACATCATCAATCAGCACCGCACCCTCTTGCGGCTCAATCAGCCCCATAATAAGGTCGGCGAGCGTGCTTTTCCCGGCGCCTGACGTGCCCACGATAGCGGTCATCTTTCCCGCGTCGACTGTAAGGTTGATGTGCGCAACCGCCGACTGACCGTCACCGGCATAAGAAAACGACACGTCCCGCAACTCGACGCGCCGCCGCAGCGTGACATCGTGCGGCCGGGCAATCTCGCGCTCTGCTTCTGCTTCGCAGCGGGCCTTGATATCTACGACGTTCGCATACGACGGCAGCATGTTAACGACCGCCTGGTAGTTGAGCTGGAGGGCGTTGAACTGAGGTATGATCATGAAGAACAGGTACAGCAGCACCAGCGCCGTGGCACCGGGCAGGTGCAAAACGTCGATAAGCGCGATCAGCGCCCCCGCGAGAATCACCACTGAGCCGACGTTGACCAGCAGCTGGCTGGTGTTCACGTTGCGCACATAATCCACGTAGTCTTTCATGATGCGCGCGTTGAGGTTTGAAAAGCGCGCCATATTGCGTTCCTGCGCACCATAGCTCTTCACGGTCTTCATGCCGTCCAGGTGCTCGGTCACCGCCCCGTAGAGGCCCCGCATATCCGCGGAAAGCGCCTTACCCCTTTCGCGCGAGACTGAAATCTTGTTTTTCAGTCCAAAGATAAGGACGATGCCACAGAGAACCACGGCTGCGGTCGTTACCGCCGAGAGGAGCCAGGCCACGACGACGTACGCGACCAGCACCATCAGGCCCGCCAGCGCCTGGAACATCTGCTGTGTCCCATAGCTCACTCGATCAACCTCGGAGGTCAACGCGTGGGTGAAGGTCGAGGCACGATTGCGCGTGAAAAAGAGCCAGTTTGTGCCGACCACCGCTGCGTAGAGTTTTTGCCTCAATTGAGTTGCGAAGTCAAGCTGGATTGCGTAACCGAGATTGTTTTGCCAGCGTGTGAGGAGAAAATAGAGCGTCATGATCACGACATAGACGCCCAACACACTCACCAGTGTGAGGGGCAACCCGAAAAAGGCAAAGGCTGTGGAGGCATAGTGCGCGACGCCTGCAGTCGCCCCTTGCCCCGTGTTGAAGCCTACCAGCTGCAAAAGCGGCAGGAGCAGGAGGAGTCCGATGCCTTGCGTAACGGAGAGGCACGCGCCGAGTGCTGTGGCTAGCGCCACCTTCGTGCCCTCGTCATTCCATAGCGCGGAGAGGTAACTCCAAAACCCACCGCTTTGTGCGCGCACCGATAGCTGTGCGCGCAGTCTCTTGCTGAGTGTTTCGCCACTCATAGTAACATCTGCACCGTTAACCGTATAGCGTGACCCCCGTAGTGACCCTTAGCTTTCGCAAGGAGCCCTCTCGCTTGATTAAGCTAAACTAAGTAAACAAGATCTGTACAAGTTTATATACCAAATTGCGGTAGGTCAAATCTCGTTTACTAAGACGTCGCTTAAAAAAAACGTGCCTACCTCGCGCTCAGCAAACCGCATCTGGGGAACTGAAATATAGTCCTGGCCGCTCTTCGCATCCGGACGCCTAAGGAGCGTTTTTATAGTGCTTTGAAGATAGAGACTAATCGGCGGATTACCACGTAGTCTTTTTCGCTCATCGGGGCACGCATGCGCGGTTTCAGACGAAAGGCTCAACTTACGTGCATTCTCTCAGCGATTTTGCTCGTTCTTACGGCAGGATATGCGTCGGCGCAGAGCTTCCCGTCGCAGACCGAGCTGAATACCGCACAGAGCGGCGGGTTTGACTTTCCCACCCAGCTGCCGCTGTTCGCGTCACTCGCCGCTGATGCGAACGGCATCATAGCGAACGTCACCACAGGCAACTTCTCCAACGCGAGCGCGCTGCTTGCCCACTACAACAGCACCATCAAGCAGATCACCTCGTCAGCGAACGCTTCACAGCAGGGCACGACCATCGGTGCCTTGGACGCGTCACAGGGTTCGTTCACGCTTCTCATCGCTAACGCACAACGTTTCAGCGTGCTTAACGCCACTGAAGCGCCGCTCCTCGCGGCAGCACCGCGCGGCAACGCATCCATCGCAAACGCGCTCGAGATGCAGGCGCTCGGCAACGCCCTCACAGGGCTCCCGGGAACAATCAGCGGGCAGAACGCCGATATCTACGCTGTTGCAGTTCAAAACGGGCTCAACCTCGCTCCGTACGGCAACGCCACGGCGCCCTTGAGCGCGTACGCCGCGCAGGTGAACGGTCGCGTCGCCAATGTCACCGGGGCGGTCTTCGTGACCCCGACCCTGACGCTCACCGAGAGCGCGCCAAACGCGACCTACGGCGACACGCTCGTGCTCGCGGGCGGCCTCAAGAGCGCTCAAACGGGGGTGTCCAACGTCACGGTGGACGTGCACGTCGATAACAGCACCGTGGCAACCGTGTCGACGGCCGCGAACGGGTCGTACGCGTATGGGCTCCCCATCCTCACCATCCCGGCAGGCGCCCATGTCGCGTCCGTCGGATACACGCCCGTTGGCGCGCCCTACAAGCCCACGCAAAGCGCTCCGGTCAACTTCTCGGTTGCCGCGTCGCCGGTGAACAACACGCTGAGCTTCCTGTCGTCCGGCATCGCTCTAGGCAGCAACGTGCAGGCGCGGGGAGCGCTTACCACGGCGACCGGACCAGTTGCCAACGCTACGGTGGTGCTCTCCATAGGCGGCAGTAATGTTGCGAGCGCCCAAACCGATCAGAACGGCAGCTATTCGTTTTCCGTATCGTCCCTGCCGCTCTACCTGTCAGCAGTGCCCGGCGGCACTACTGCGTATACGGTCTTTGACCCGAGCGGCCAGCCACTCGCCTCCGCCGCCAGCGCCGCGGTGAATGTGCCAGCTGATTTAACCGGCCTGTTCGGCATCGTCGTCGCGTTCGTGCTCGTCGTGCTCTTGATCGTCTTCCTGTACCGCGGCGGGTATCTACGGCGCGCGCCCGTTGAAAAAGAGAGGGTAGTCGCTCCCGTTCTGCCGCCGGCGAGGGAGGCACGACCCATCGTCGTGCCGGTTCCCGTCTCCCGCGTAGCCGAAGCGCCACAACGGATCAGCGACTGGGACAAGGTTCTCAGCGAGGCCCGTGAAGCGTTTGCTCGTGCTGACGACGAGAGTGCTACGAAAGCGCTGTTTGAAGCGGCCGTGACGTCGCTCGCGGTAGTGGCGCACGTCCGGATTGCCGCGCACATGACACACTGGGAGAAGAGCTGGGCCGTCGCTGCGGCCTTCCGTGACACAGAAACGCGCCTTGAGCTGCGGCAGTTGACCATGGCGTACGAACTCGCTAACTTCGGTGATCGCACGCTCACGCAGTCGCAGCGCGAGGCCGCCTTGAGCGCCTTTGCGTCCCTTCGCGGCCACGTCAGCGGCGCACAGGGGCGGACGTGAAGCTGAGCTACGCGCTCATCGCGGCAATCGTCATTGTCGCGCTCCTCATCAGCGTGCCGATCCTCAACACGACTAAGGAGGACTTCAGCACGTACAACACCGCGTGGAACGGCGCCTCAGACGCAAAGGCCCTCGCCTCCAGCGACGGCTACACGACGAGCTCCGTCCTTGCGCTCAGCGAGATCGGGACCACGGGCGATGGCGTGCTCTTCATGCTCAACCCGAACAGCTCAGTGGGCTTCTCCGCAAGTGACGTGAGCACCCTCCAGTCCTTCGTCCGAAACGGCGGCGTTCTCGTACTCGCCAATAACTTTGGCAACGGCAACGCCGTGCTCAGCGGGCTCGGGGTTTTGGGTGAAGCGCGCTTCAACGGCTCACTCCTCGAGGACAACGTGAGCAAGGGGGTCAACGCGGCGCTCCCGCTTATCACGGACGTCACCGCATCGGGCCTCACCGCCGGCGTGCACGAGCTCTACTTCAACTACGGGACGGCCCTCGACGTATCAGGCACTAACGTCACGGTGCTCGCGCGAAGCGCGCCGACGAGTTACCTACTGGCTCCCGCAGGCGGCAACGCGACGGTCAACGCGACCACCGGCGCGCACCCGGTCCTTGCCACGCTCGACTACGGCAACGGACACATCGTCCTGCTCTCCGACCCGAGCGTGTTCAGCAACGACATGCTCGGCCAGGCGGACAACCAGCAGCTCCTGACGAGCATGTTCGCGAACCTCACGGGCGGCAACACCGCCGTGCCGATCATGTTCGACGAGTCGCACTTCGCGTCTCCGCCCGTGTTTAGTCTCCTCTATGACCGCATCAACGCAGACGATACTGTAAAATACACCGTAGTCGTTCTTTTTAGTGCGGCCTTTATAATCGGCATCAACGCGACAGCACTCGTGCGGCGGCGGCAGCGCAATGATATGGGCCCCGCGCCGAACGAAGTGCCCGTGAACGAAGAGGCCGTAATCACTGATATCGTCAGGGCTCACCCCGAATGGCGCCGGTCGCGCGTCAAGGGGTTCCTGAAACAACTACAGCAACGGCGGAGGATACGGCGTGACAAGTGAAAGTGACTTAAACGGCGTCACAGTGCCGCTCGACATCGGCATGGTCGCCGACACGGCGCAACGCATCAAGGACGAGCTCCATCGTGTGATCGTGGGAAAAGACGAGCTGATAGAGACACTTTTTTCGTGTCTCCTCGCTGAGGGGCACATCCTCGTTGAGGGCAACCCGGGTCTTGCTAAGACGACGATAACGAAGTTGTTCGCGCAAACGCTGGGCTGCACGTTCAACCGCCAGCAGTTCACGCCCGACATGCTCCCCACGGACATCATCGGGAGCTACGTGTTCGACCAGAAGACCAGCGAGTTCTACGTGCGCAAGGGGGGCATCTTCGCCAACATCGTCATGGTCGATGAGCTCAACCGCGCAACGCCGCGCACGCAGTCCGCCCTTCTCGAGGCGATGGAAGAACGTAACGTCACGATCGAGGGCACGACGTTCCCGCTCGAAAAGCCGTTTATGGTCTTAGCCACGCAAACGATGGTCAATATCGAAGGCACCTTCCCCCTTCCAGAGGTGCAGCTTGACCGTTTCTTCGTCAAAATGACGCTCGATTACCCAAGCACCGACGAGGAACTTCAGATCCTGAACGTGAAACTGGCAGAAACGCTCGCCATCGCCCAGGTCACCGACCGCGAGGCTATCCTTCGCATGATCGACGTCGTCAGAAACGTCTACGTTGACGAGAAGGTGCTTGAATACATCAGGGACATCGTTGTCAGCACCCGCAATCACAAGGATCTCGTGCTCCCGGCAAGCCCGCGGGCGTCGATCGCGCTGCTCGGCTTGTCGAGGGTGCGCGCGGCGATACGCGGCCGGGACTACGTCATACCCGACGACGTCAAGGCGATCGCCTATGACGTGCTCAATCATCGCATGCTCATCTCCTCCGAGTCGGAAATCGAAGGCGTCACGCTCGAAGAGGTGATCGCCTCGATTCTTATGGATGCGCGGCCCTCGCGCTGAGTACCAAAGTAACCCCCCAATAATCATGAAGACCACCCGTCTGACGCACCTCCTCCTCGCACTTGCTGCGCTCTTTATCGCGCTCGGCGCGCTCCTCGATGCGTGGTTCTACGCCGGAGCCGGCTTCGCGCTCGCGCTCTATGTCGTCTGGCGTTTCCTCGCATTCCGGATGGCGATCGCGGCGCTCAACCTTGACGTGCAGCGAAACGCGGACAAGGCCGTGGTGCGACGTGGCGGAACGGTCACCATCGACGTTGCCGTCTCGTCAGCGACGCCCGTCGAGGGGCGCTTTACTGATACGCTGCCTCGTGGCGCCGAGCTCGTGGACGGAACGAACAGCGCCGACCTCGCACTGGCGGCAGGCCAGACGGCGACGTGGCGATATACGCTCTTGATGGCAAGCAGGCAGAGCGCACAGATCGAACGTGCCACCCTCACCGTGACCAACGGCTTGTTTTGGCACACGCTCGAGCTTGGTCCCGCCCCCCGCGTGGCGCAGCAGTCTCCCTACGCCGTTACTATCGAAGGTGGGGCCGGCGGGCCGGGAGGGGCGTCCGGCGTGACGAGCACGTCGGTCCAGTCGCTGTACCGCACGCGCCGCACCGGCAGTGGAACCGACCTCTCGCACATCCGCCCATTCGCGGCGGGCGACCCGCTCAAGCGCATTCACTGGAAGGCGTCGGCGAGGCTCAACACGCTCATGACAAAGGAGTTTCTCGCGGAGGTCGACGAAGCCGCAGGCGGAAGCGCGAACGTCAGCATCATCATCGACCAGGGTGGCACGATGGCCCGCGGGCCCTCCGGCGCCACTGAGCTCGATTTTGCGGTCAACGTCGCGAGCCACGTCGTCAAGTCGGCGATCGCCAGGGGGAACCGGATCGGCCTCGTTACCTATGATGACCAGGGGGTTGCCACGAGCCTCCGGGCCGACTCATCACTGTCGCACGCGTCGAGCGTCGTCAGGTCACTCAACGAGATGGAGCCGGGCATTCCGCTACGCGCCCCGCGCGCAAAGCTCGACATTACGGGAGCCGACGTGGTGCGCGTCAAGCGGCACTTCGCGGCGACCGCAGACGACGAGACCGACGAAGACGTCAGGCACTTCCGGCACGTCGTCTCCTATATGTACGCCCGTGGCGAGGGCTACCTGCACAGCCTGAAGCGCGCCCCGGCTTTTCGCGCGATAGCCGCCTCACTCCTGCGCGCACAGGGCCAATCGAGCATCGTCATCGTTTCTGACCTCGAAAACGACTTTAGCCCGCTTACCGAGGGTGTCCGTCTGGCGACAAGCCGCGGGGCCCGCGTGTACGTCGTCGCCCTCTTTTCGAAGATATTCGAGCAGTTCGCAGATCCGCTTCTCTCGCTTGAGGATGTCTACGCGGCCTACGACGCACACCTGAGGCGCATACGCAAGCTTGAGCAGATCCCCAACGTGAAGGTCATCGAGGCCAACACCGCTGAAGCGCTGCAGCCCGCACTACAGGAGGCGCGAATAGCGTAATGGCACCCAGCGGCATCACTCAGCCCGTCAAAGCGGCGCGTGCACACCCCGCAGAGGCCCTCTTCCTTATTTCAGTGCTGGCGCTCATCGCCCTCGACCTCGCACACTTCACCATAGGGACGTTAGCGGGGGCCGCCGCTCTCGCTGCTTTTGCGGTAGCGTACACAAAGCGGTGGCATAGTGTGAGCTTCGGCTTTTACGGACTGGTAATCGCTGAACTGAGCGCCATCGGTCTGGCGGCGGATCTCACCACCGTCGTAGTGTACCAGGCGCTATGCCTGCTGCTGCTCACGTCGGTCATCGCGCCGTTTCCCCGCCTTGAGAAGCTCCGCACATACGCAATGCCCGCGCTCCTGACGGCCATCGTCGCAGCCGCATCGCTCGTGCCCGGTATTGCTGCCGCGTACGCCAAGTGGCTCACAACGGCCCAGGCGGCGGCGCTGTCAGGAGTCATCTTGCTCGCGGCGGCGTTCGCGCTCGCATGGATGCGCCGACCGGCGCTCGCGCAACGCCCTGTGGAGGCCTGACATGGAAGCGACCGACGATCTTACCTCATATCGCCTTCGAAAGCGCATTCACGAGCTTGAAGCGGAGAACACGCGCTATCAGAAGAACCAGAACCTCGCGCGAAAGTGGGAATTCCGGATCACCGGCGTGGTCCTCCTCGCGATAGGGGCGGTGATAACACTCGTCGCGTACCCGTCGTACAACGGGTCACCCAGCGCCAGCGTCCTTATGATGGTCGGCATCGGTGCGCTGTTCGTCGGCGCCGTCACGGTGTTTCTCAACACGGAGCGTTTCATCAGCCAGAAGGTCGCTGAAGACCTCAACTTGAGCAGCGTCATCGTCGTTGATGACCTGCTGCGCGATCTTCGGGTGAAGAACCGGGGCGTGTATCTGCCGTCATCGATGACCGGCACGAACGTCAAGGTGTTCATACCGCTCAGGAGGGAGTACGAGGTGCCCGCAAAAGTGCACCTCACCGAAGACCGGGCGTTTCTGATCGACTTAGCCAACCCCGCACAGGAGGGCGTGCTGCTTAAGCCACTCGGCTACCATCTGTTTGCGCACACGACCCGCGACCTGAAGGTGGACTGGAGAGACGCCCCGATCGAAACGGAGGGCGCGGAAGAACCTCAGCAGGAACAGCAGGACACACTCGCCGAGAAGCTGCAAGACGTTCTCGTAAAAGGCCTCGAACTCGCCGACAAGGTCGTCGTCTCACAGAGCGACGGCGAGCTCAGCGTGCGCCTCCACAATACGCCGTACATCGGAACGTGTCATTCCGTCAAAGAAGAAGCACCGCAAGTCTGCGAGCAGATTGGCTGTCCGCTTTGTAGCATGATCGCGTGCATCTACACGGAATATGTCGACAAGGAAGTCGTGATTGAGGCCGCGAAGTGCGACGATGACGCGATCACCATTATATGCAAAACGCTGTCTGCAGCGTTGCCAGTGTCACCGACTACGGCGCGAGTGGAACCCCAACCAGCAAAAGGAACGACTTGACTCCTTCACCCATGGCAAATGGCGTTGGCAAAACACATTTTTTTTCTTGCCTTCACTTTCAGCACTCTTGTCGCGGAATTATTACCTGTCGGGCAGACACTCCTTTGTGCAAGCAATCCACCCCAGACTGATACAGGCCAGATTAAGCAGCCCCTCTACAACCTCTT